>VFQR01000381.1_pt1 | contig 68993 bp, 65 predicted proteins | sample 3512321 | NCBI WGS metagenome assembly VFQR01 (sample SAMN10412374, study PRJNA504923) | tailings metagenome | isolation source: Relicate 3 Philex TSF1 revegetated site | place: Philippines: Tuba, Benguet | collected 2017-08-29 | reverse complement strand
CCGTCGCCGCACGGCGTCTACTGGAAGGACGGCATGAAGCTCGGCTACCAGGACGTCGGCTCGTGGACGCTGCTGAAGTCCACGCCGGTCGACCGCGCCAAGGCGGCGTGGCTCTACGCGCAGTTCGTGACCTCGAAGACGGTGGACGTCAAGAAGAGCCATGTCGGCCTGACGCTCATCCGCGAATCCTCGATCCGTCACGAGAGCTTCACGGAGAGGGCGCCGAAGCTCGGCGGTCTCATCGAGTTCTACCGCTCGCCGGCGCGCGTGCAGTGGTCGCCGACGGGTACGAACGTGCCGGACTATCCGAAGCTGGCGCAGCTCTGGTGGCAGGCGATCGGCGATGCCTCGTCGGGCGCCAAGTCGGCCCAGGAAGCGATGGACTCGCTCTGCGCGGAACAGGAGCGCGTGATGGAGCGCCTGGAGCGTGCAGGCGTCCAGGGCGACATCGGGCCGAAGCTCGCCGAGCAGCACGACCTCGACTACTGGAGCAAGGATGCCGCCTCCAAGGGCAACCTCGCGCCGCAGCCGAAGGTCGAGAACGAGAAGGAACAGCCGATCACCGTCAACTATGACGAGCTGGTGAAGAGCTGGAACAACAACTGATGCCATAACGGCACCGCAAGGCGAGGGGGCGGCTTGCCGCCCCCTCGTTCATGTGCGTCCTTCCAGGCTCGCTCCGCTCGCATCTCAGGATGAGGGAAGGGGAGTTCGAGGACGCACGGCAGATTGCAAGGCTTGAGGGGGAGACGGCATGGCCAGCCACATTCTCGCGATCGACCAGGGCACGACGTCCAGCCGCGCCATCGTGTTCGACAAGGACATGCGCACCGTCTCGCTCGGCCAGAAGGAGTTTCCGCAGATCTTTCCGAAGTCGGGCTGGGTCGAGCACGACCCCGACGACATCTGGGAGAGCGTGGTCGAGACTACCCGCCAGGCGATCGAGGGCTCGGGCGTCGGCGCAAAGGGCATCGCCGCCATCGGCATCACCAACCAGCGCGAGACGACGGTGGTCTGGGAGCGCGAGACGGGGCGGCCGATCCACAATGCCATCGTGTGGCAGGACAGGCGGACCTCGGCGATCTGCGAGAAGCTGCGCAGGCAGGGCCACGAGCGCAAGTTCGCCAGCCGGACCGGGCTGAGGATCGATCCCTATTTCTCGGGCACCAAGATCGCCTGGATCCTCGACAATGTGAAGGGCGCGCGGCGACGCGCCGAGCGCGGCGAACTGCTGGCGGGGACGATCGACAGCTTCCTCATCTGGCGGCTGACCGGTGGCAAGGTGCACGCCACGGACGCCACCAACGCCTCGCGGACCCTGGTCTACGACATCGGGAAGAACCGCTGGGACCCCGAACTGATGGGCATCATCGGCATCCCCGAAGGCATGCTGCCCGAGGTGAAGGATTGCGCGGCCGATTTCGGCCGCACGGAGAAGTTGCTGTTCGGCGTGGAACTGCCGATACTCGGCGTGGCCGGCGACCAGCAGGCGGCAACCATCGGACAGGCGTGCTTCGAGCCGGGCATGATGAAGTCGACCTACGGAACGGGCTGCTTCGCGCTGCTGAATACCGGCAAGGACATGGTGCGCTCGCGCAACCGGCTGCTGTCCACCATCGCCTACCGGCTGGACGGCGAGACGGTCTACGCGCTCGAAGGCTCGATCTTCGTGGCGGGCGCGGCGGTGCAGTGGCTGCGCGACGGCATCGGCGTCATCGAGAAATCCGAACATTCGGGCGTGCTGGCGGCGAAGGCCGACGATGCGCAGGACGTCTATCTCGTGCCGGCCTTCGTCGGCCTCGGCGCGCCCTACTGGGATTCGGATGCGCGCGGCGCGCTGTTCGGGCTGACGCGCGGCACGGGACCGGCCGAGCTCGCGCGCGCGGCGCTGGAGGCGGTGGCCTACCAGACGCGCGACCTTCTCGAAGCGATGCGGCGGGACTGGAAGTCGCGCGGGCGAGAGACGGTGCTCAGGGTCGATGGCGGGATGGTCGCATCGGACTGGACCATGCAGCGGCTGGCCGACATACTCGACGCGCCGGTCGACCGGCCGAAGATACCCGAGACGACCGCGCTGGGTGCAGCCTGGCTGGCGGGCTCGCAGGCCGGCGTCTGGCCCGGGCGGAAGGAATTCGCCAGGAGCTGGGCGCGAGAGCGGCGCTTCGAGCCGGCCATGGACCCGGCCGTGCGGCGGCGCAAGCTGAAGGGATGGAAGGACGCGGTAGAGCGGACGCTTTCGCGTGGCCCGTGAAACGGGCCATGAAACGGGGCCTACGAAAAGGCCCGCCGAAGCGGGCCTTTCCGTCATTTCATGCGTGGCGATCAGCTATAGGGTCATGCGTGGCGATCAGCTATAGGGCGAATAGCAGGCGCGACGCGGCCCGTTGTAGGGCTGGAACGTGTTGTCCGACGCGCGGTACGAGCGGTAGCGGTTGTAGCACCACTCGACATGCGCCGATCCGCCGCCGCCACGATAGACGGGAGCAGGAGCGGCCAGCGCACCGCCGACGATCGCGCCGGTGATGAAGGCCGCGGCCGGGAACCAGAAGCCATTGTGGCGGCGATAGCCGGGGCGATAGTCGTAGTAGCCACGATGACCGTTGTAGTAGGCGCTGCGGCCGTCGCGATAGAACCCGCCACGGCGGAAGTCGCGGCGGAAGTCGCCACGGCGGATCTCGCGACCGCCACGACGGAAGTCACGGCCGCTGAAGCCCGGCGCGTTCAACTGGCGACGTACGCTGCGCTGACGCAGATAGCCGCCATCCATGCCTTCCTGCACCTGGATGACGTTTGTGCTGGCCGGAGCGACGCTCGGCACGAAAGGCGCGGCGTTGGCCGGCACCAGGCTCGTTCCAGCCATGGCGGCGGCGAGCGCCGCGGCACAAAGGCTGCTCAGAAACTTCTTCATTTCAACCTCCAAGGATATCCAAACCCGCATGTCCCTTTGGCGCTGGAACGTCGCGTCGTGGATTTGGTTCCGAAACTATTGATTGCATCATGAACTGCGCATGAACGAGATCAGCGCACGCAGCCGCCGTATATCAGCTGCGTCGCCCTGGTGCCGGCCGCATAGACGGTGTTGCCGATCCGCCCCTTCATGACGAGGTCGGTTCCAGAAGTCGTCACCTCGTAGCGTATCGTCTCGAAGCCCTTTCGGCACAGCGCCGCGCGATCGGGATTGCGGCGATCGACGTCGGCGATGATCATGCGCACCTGGCCGTCGAGATCGGCGGGCGCATCGGGCGCGCGTGGCGCCGGTACGGCCTGGCACGAGGCCAGCGCAAGACACGAGGCCAGCGCAAGACAAGCCGCCGAAAGTGCCGGCCATGACCCGAAGCTGCAGACGATCCGTGCCATCAACCTTACGATGCACCGCGTCCGATCGGGCGTCAAGAACGTCCGCCGGAGCCCGAAAAATAAGGCGGGAACCTTTCAGGACCTGTCGTGTTTTAGCAGCACGTCAACCAAGGAGTGGGTCTCATGAGGAACATCATCATCGCCGCGATCGCCGTGATCGCCGTCACCGGCTGCACGGCTACGGAGCGTGGAGCGACCGTCGGCGCGCTGGGCGGCGCTGCCGTTGGAGCGGCAGTGAACGACGACGCAGTCGAAGGCGCGCTGGTCGGTGGTGCCGTGGGTGCCGTTGCCGGCGCTCTCGTGGGCCGTGCCAGCGAGCCGGGCCGCTGCATCTATCGCGACCGCTACGGCCGCCAGTACGTGGCTGCCTGCCCCTGATCAACGATCGGGCGCAGTATGGAAACAGGCCGGGCCATCGCCCGGCCTTTTTCTTTTTGAGCTGTCGGATCAGGGCGTTGGATGGTGAGCGCGCTGGGGCTCGAACCCAGGACCTACTGATTAAAAGTCAGTTGCTCTACCGGCTGAGCTACGCGCTCCCGGGGGCGCGTCAGCGCCCGCGAAATTGCGGCGATACATAGGCAGGGCGCAGTTGCGGGTCAACCCGCATTCCATGGGCCGCATTCCATGGGCCGCATTCCAATGGGCCGCATTCCAATGGGCCGCACTACGATGGGGCGTCTCATGCGGCGAACCGCCACGCAATGGTGATTTGGCGTTGGCGGCCGCCGCAATCTATATGCCGGGGCGGCAAAGGGCTTCGGATGGCGATCGACGTGGGATATGCGAGCGCGGTGGGAGCAGGGGCGCTTTCGTTCCTGTCGCCCTGCGTGCTGCCGCTCGTGCCGCCCTACCTGTGCTACATGGCCGGCGTGAGCGTGGAGGATTTCCGCGAGGGCGGCCGCGCGGACACCGCGCCGCGATCGGCCCTGTTCGCGGCTTCGCTCGCCTTCGTTCTCGGCTTTTCCACCGTGTTCACCGCGCTGGGCGCGGGCGCCTCGACGGTCGGGGCGCTGCTGCGCGCCTGGCAGGAGCCGCTCGCGATCGGCGCCGGCCTGGTCATCATCCTGATGGGGCTCAATTTCCTCGGTGTCATCCGCATCCCGCTGCTTTCGCGCGAGGCGCGCTTTTCGGCCAGCGGCCGGCCGGCCAGCCTCGTTGCGGCCTATGTGATGGGGCTCGCCTTCGCCTTCGGCTGGACGCCGTGCATCGGGCCGGTGCTCGGGCCGATACTGACGCTCGCCGGCGGTCGCGAGACCGTGTCGGAGGGGGCGATGCTGCTTGCCGCCTATTCGGCGGGCCTCGGCCTGCCGTTCCTCCTGGCCGCGCTGTTCTCGGGCGCCTTCATGCGGTTCCTGCAGCGCTTCAGGGTGCATCTCGGACGCGTGGAGAAGGCGATGGGCGCGCTGCTCGTCGTGGCGGGCGTGCTGTTCCTCACGGGCGGGCTGCAAACGGCCTCGTTCTGGCTGCTGGAGACGTTTCCCGCGCTCGGGCTGCTCGGCTGACGCTCAGCGCGCGCGCGAGAACCACGCGGCCGGCAGGGTGGCGAGGATGACGCCGCCCAGAACGAGCATGATCCCCCAGAAATGATGCGTCTCGAAGCGCTCGCCGAGCAGGAGCACCGCCAGGACCGCGCCATAGACCGGCAGGAGATACATGAAGACGCCGGCGAGCGAGGCGCCCAGGGCCCTGACCCCGTACTGGTAGCCGGAAAAGGAAAGCAGCGAAGCGAAGAAGACGATGCCGGCGATCGAGGCCCAGGCGTGGCCGGTCGCGGGCAGCGGCGCCACCGTCGCGACCTCCCAGATCGCGAAGGGAAGGAGCTGCAGCGCGCCGACGAGCGCGACGACCGCGAAGAGCGAGAGATTGGGCAGGCCGGAGAGCGAGGGTGAGCGGTAGAGGATCGAATAGACCGCCCACGCCACGGCCGCGGCCAGGAACATGAGGTCGCCGATATTGAGGTCGAGCGCCAGAAGCGCGCCGGGATCGCCCCGCAATATGATGACGGCGACGCCCAGGAAAGCCACGAGAGAGCCGGCCAGTTCCCTGGCGCCGATGCGGCGTCCGGCGAATACGGCCTCGATCAGGATGATCAGCACCGGCGAGGCCGTGTAGATGAGGTTGCCGTTGGTGGCGGTGGTGTGGCCCAGCGCGGCGTAGACCCCGGCGCCGCAGATGCCCATGCCGAGCAGGGCGAGCAATGCGATCAGGCCCGGACGTTCGCTCATCGCGCGTGCGACGTCGTGCCTGTCGCGCAGGAGGATGGGCATGAGCACCAGCGCGACCGCCGCCCATCTGAGAAATGCCAGCGTGAAGGGCGCCACCTCGTCGATGACGCCGCGACCGAGCACGACGTTGGTCGCGAAGAACAGCGGCGTGACGAGCATGACGAGGATCGGCACGGCCATGCCGGTGGATGCCTGGTGGTTCAAGAGGTTCGGTCCGAGTGGATTGCCCTGGCGCGGGCCGCATTGGTCGCGGGCACGACCGGTGATACAGAGCTTGGCCTGAAGTGACAATCATCGATTCCGGAAGCGACATGAGCGATCGAAGCTGCCTCACCATCATTCTGGCCGCGGGCGAGGGCACGCGCATGAAGAGCGCGCGGCCCAAGGTGCTGCACGAGATCGCCGGCCTGCCCATGGTCTGCCATGTCGCGAAGGCGGCGATGGCGGCCGGCGGCGGCGACGTCGCGGTCGTGGCGGGGCGCGGCGCGGAGGATGTCGGCAACGCGCTGGCGGCATCCGGGATCGTGGCGGAGACCTTCATCCAGGCAGAGCGGCTGGGGACGGCCCACGCCGTGCTCGCCGCCCGCGAGGCGATCGCGCGCGGCCATGACGACCTCCTGATCGTCTTCGGCGACACGCCGCTGGTCGAGCCGGGCGCGCTCGGCGAGGCGCGCCGGCTGCTCGGCGCGGGCAACGCCGTCGTCGTCATGGGCTTCCGGACGCAGGACCCGACAGGGTACGGCCGGCTGGTCGAGCGGAACGGTAGGCTGGTGGCGATCCGCGAGGACCGGGACTGCAGCCCGCAGGAGAAGGCGATCGAGTTCTGCAATGGCGGGCTGATGGCGATCGACGGCCGGCGCGCACTGGCCCTGCTCGACGGCATCGGCAACGCCAATGCGAAGGGCGAATACTACCTGACCGATATCGTGGAGGCGGCCGTGGCCGCCGGGTTCCCGGTGGCCGCGACCGAGGTGGCGCAGGACAGCCTGATGGGCGTCAACAACCGTGCCGAACTCGCCGAGGCCGAGGCCGCCTGGCAGCGCCGGCGCCGCCGCGCCCTGATGCTGGACGGGGTGACGATGACGGCGCCGGAGACGGTCCATCTGTCGCACGACACCGAGATAGAACCCGACGTGCTGATCGAGCCGCAGGTCTTCTTCGGGCCGGGCGTCAGCATTGCGTCGGGCGCCACGATCCGCGGCTTTTCGCATGTCGAGGGCGCGCGCATCGCGGCGGGGGCCGAAGTTGGCCCGTTCGCGCGGCTCAGGCCCGGCGCCGAACTGGGCGAAAAGAGCAAGGTCGGCAATTTCTGCGAGGTCAAGAAGGCGGTCATCGAGCCGGGCGCCAAGGTCAACCACCTGACCTATATCGGCGACGCCAGGATCGGCGCGAACGCCAATGTCGGCGCGGGCACCATCACCTGCAATTACGACGGCTACTCGAAGTTCTTCACCGACATCGGGGCGGGTGCCTTCATCGGCTCGAATTCGGCACTCGTGGCGCCCGTCAGGATAGGCGAGGGCGCCTATGTGGCCTCGGGCAGCGTGGTGACGGAAGACGTGCCGGACGGCGCGCTGGCGATCGGCCGGGCACGGCAGACGACGAAGGAAGGCAAGGGCAGCGAACTGCGCGAACGCCTGGCGGCGGCCAGGCGCAAGGCGGGGAAGTAGCCGCTTTACCTGAATTTAGGGCCGGCCGGGTCATAACTCCGCCAATCTTGGATGGTCGCGAGGCCTTCCCCAACACCGGGCGATCCCGCTGCATGCGATGCGGCGGCGACGCCAGTCAGAACGAGGTCCTGTCGATCATGTGCGGCATCGTCGGTATAGTCGGGCAGGGGCCCGTGGCGCCACTGATCGTGGACGCGCTCAAGCGGCTCGAATATCGCGGCTACGATTCGGCCGGCGTGGCGACAATAGACAACGGTAAGCTGGCGCGCCGGCGGGCCGAGGGCAAGCTGGTGAACCTCGAGCGCCGGCTTGCGGCCGAACCGCTGGGCGGCACGATCGGCATCGGCCACACGCGCTGGGCGACCCACGGCGTGCCGAACGAGACCAACGCGCACCCGCATTTCTCCGAGAATGTGGCGATCGTCCACAATGGCATCATCGAGAACTTCGCGGAACTGCGTACGGAGCTCACCGCCGACGGCTACGTCTTCGCCTCGCAGACGGATACCGAGGTGGTCGCCCACCTGATCGCGCGCGAGCTGAAACGCGGCAGTTCGCCGGTCGAGGCGGCGCACGCGGCGCTGAAGAGGCTGTCGGGCGCCTTCGCGCTGGCGATCCTGTTTCGCGGCGACGAGGATCTGATGATCGGCGCGCGCAACGGGCCGCCGCTGGCGGTCGGACACGGCGAGGGCGAGATGTTCCTCGGCTCCGACGCGATCGCGCTGGCGCCCTTCACGGACGCGATCACCTATCTGGAGGACGGGGACTGGGCGGTGGTGCGCCGCAGGTCGGTCGAGATATTCGACGCCGAGGGGCGTCCGGTGAAGCGCAAGCGCCAGCAGGCGATGGGCACGACCTTCATGGTCGACAAGGGCAACCACCGGCATTTCATGGAGAAGGAAATCCATGAGCAGCCGGAGGTGATCGGCCATACGCTCGCCAACTACGTCGACTTCACGTCGGGCAGGATCAAGGACTTTCCGCTGCCCTTCGACTTCGCGCGGCTCGACCGTCTCGCCATCTCGGCCTGCGGCACCGCGTATCTCGCGGGCCTGGTCTCGAAATACTGGTTCGAGCGGTTCGCGCGACTGCCGGTCGACATCGATATCGCCTCTGAGTTCCGCTACCGCGAGATGCCGCTGTCCAAGGAGAGCGCGGCGCTGTTCATCTCGCAGTCGGGCGAAACGGCCGACACGCTGGCCTCCCTGCGCTACTGCCGTTCCGCGGGTGTGCCCATCGCGGCGGTGGTGAACGTCAGGGAATCGACCATCGCGCGCGAATCCGACGCGATCTTCCCGACGCTCGCCGGGCCCGAGATCGGCGTGGCCTCGACCAAGGCCTTCACGTGCCAGCTTTCGGTGCTGGCCGCGCTGGCGCTGAGGGCGGCGCGCGACCGCGGCAAGATCTCGGCCGACGAGGAGCGCGCCATGGTGCGCCAGCTCGGCGAGGCGCCGAGGCTGGCGACGCTGGCGCTGCGGATGGAAGACCGGATCGAGAGGGTAGCCCGTCAACTCGCGGAAGTGCGCCACGTACTCTATCTCGGTCGCGACACGAGCTACCCGCTGGCCATGGAAGGCGCGCTGAAGCTCAAGGAAATCTCCTACATCCATGCCGAGGGCTACGCGGCCGGCGAACTGAAGCACGGACCCATCGCGCTGATCGACAAGGAGATGCCGGTCATCGTGATCGCGCCGCACGACCGCATCTTCGAGAAGACCGTCTCCAACATGCAGGAGGTGGCGGCGCGCGGCGGGCGGATCATCCTGATCACCGACAAGCGGGGCGCCGAGGCCGCCAGCGTGGACACGCTGGAGACAATCATCATGCCGGACGTGCCCGAGATCATCGCACCGATCGTCTATGCCGTGCCCATCCAGATGCTCGCCTACCACACCGCGGTCATCATGGGCACCGACGTCGACCAGCCGCGCAACCTGGCCAAATCCGTCACGGTCGAATAGACCGGTCGCATCCGCGTCACATTTGGGTATTCAATGGAGGCGGCGGCGCATATGCTGCGGCGCGGCATGTTTCCGGGGTGGCCCCCGGCGGATGACGAACGGGACCGTATGGCACGCCTGCGAAACTATTTCCTGACCGGCGTCATCGTCTGCGCTCCGCTCGCCATCACCGCCTATCTCGCCTGGTATTTCATCGGGCTGGTGGATTCGTGGGTCAAGCCCTACATCCCCCTGCGCTACAACCCCGACAACTATCTGCCGTTCGCGGTGCCCGGCTTCGGCCTGATCGTCGCGCTCGTCATCATCACGCTGATCGGCTTCCTGACGGCCAACATCATCGGCCGTACCATCGTGCATGCCGGCGAGCGGCTGCTGGACCGCATGCCGCTGGTGCGCAACGTCTATCGGGGCCTCAAGCAGATATTCTCCACGGTTCTGGCCAACCGCGCCGAGCTCTTCACTCATGTCGGGCTCGTGGAATGGCCGCGCCGGGGCACGTGGTCGGTCGTCTTCATCCCGCGCCAGCAGCCCTCCGAACTCAACGAGGCTCTGGCGGAGCGCGAGGGACGCACCATCGCCGTGTTCAGGCCGATCACGCCGAACATCACGACCGGCTACATCATGTATGTCGCCGAGAAGGACGTGATCCCCCTGAAGATGACCGTGGAGGAGGGCGCGCGGTTCCTCATTTCGGCGGGCTTCGTGACGCCGGAACTGGCGCCGGAGGACATCGTGACGGCGGCCAACGGCGACATAAGGCTTTCGCGCCCGCCGCGCGACAACCCACCGGCTAGCCCGCCCGAAGCAGCCTGACGGCTTCGTCCCTGCCGAAGAGGTAAAGCAGCAGGCGTACCGCCTGTCCGCGTTCGGAGGCAAGGTCGGGATCGCGCGACAGGAGCAGCCGGGCGTCGTCGCGCGCGACTTCCAGAAGGTCGGAGTGGAATTCGAGCCGGGCGAGCTGGAAGCCCGGCGTACCCGACTGGCGCGTGCCGAGCACTTCGCCCTCGCCGCGCAACTTCAGATCCTCCTCGGCGATCAGGAACCCGTCCTCGGTGTCGCGGATCACTTCCAGGCGGCGCTTCGCCGTCTCGCCGAGCGGGCCCTTGTAGAGAAGCACGCAGGTGGAGGCCTGGTCGCCGCGTCCGACGCGCCCGCGAAGCTGATGGAGCTGGGAGAGGCCGAAATGCTCGGCGTGCTCGATCACGATGAGGCTGGCATCGGGGACGTCGACGCCGACCTCGATGACGGTGGTGGCGACGAGCACCTTCGTGCGGCCTTCCTTGAAAGCCGACATCGCGGCGTCCTTGTCGGCGCCCTTCATGCGGCCGTGGACGAGGCCGACGCAATCGCCCAGCACGGAGCGCAGGACCGCGTGGCGCTCCTCGGCCGCCGTCAGGTCGGTCTCCTCCGTCTCTTCCACGAGGGGGCAGATCCAGTACGCCTTGCGCCCTTCCGCCACGGCCACCGCGATCCGGGCGACCAGCTCTTCCAGGCGATCCAGCGGCAGCGTGACGGTGCGGATCGGCCGGCGCCCGGCGGGCTTTTCGGTCAGCCGCGACACGTCCATGTCGCCGAAGGCGGTCAACACCAGCGTGCGCGGGATCGGGGTCGCGGTCATGACCAGCATGTCCGGCGCCTCGCCCTTTGCGGTCATCGCCAGTCGCTGGTGCACGCCGAAGCGGTGCTGCTCGTCGACCACGGCCAGCGCGAGATTGCGATATGCCACGGCCTCCTGGAAGAGCGCATGCGTGCCGACGACGACGTCGATCGAGCCATCGGCAAGACCTTCCAGAACTCCGGCGCGCTCACGTCCCTTCTCGCGCCCGGTCAGGATCGCCGCGCGCAGGCCGGCCGCCTCGGCGATCGGGGCGATCGTGGCCAGATGCTGCCTTGCGAGGATCTCGGTCGGGGCCATCAGCGCGGCCTGTCCGCCCGCCTCCACGGCGTGGGCCATGGCGAGCAGCGCCACCACCGTCTTGCCGGAGCCGACGTCGCCCTGCAGCAGGCGCAGCATGCGCTCGGGGCTCTCCAGGTCGGCCCGGATCTCGGCGACCGAGCGTTCCTGCGAGGCGGTCAGCGCGTAGGGCAGGGCCTGCCTGACGCGCGCCTCCAGTCTTCCCTCGGCCCTGAGCGGCCGCCCCGACATGCGCCTGACCCGGGCACGCACGAGCGCGAGCGAGACCTGTCCGGCAAGGAGCTCGTCATAGGCTAGGCGGGCCCAGGCGGGGCCTTCGGGCGAAACGTCCTGCGGTTCGGACGGCCGATGGATGATGCCGAGCGCATTCGCGAAACCGGGGAAGCCCCGCGCACGCATCACGTCCGGCATCTGCCATTCCGGCATGGCCGGCAGCCGGTCGAGCGCCTGGCCCACGGCACGGCGCAGGATTTTTGGAGAGAGCCCCGCGGTCAGCGGATAGACCGGTTCCAGCAGCGGCAACGCGTCGGCCTCGGCCGCCAGGGCGACGTGGTCGGGATGGACCATCGACGGGCGGCCGTTGAACCACTCCATGCGACCGGACACGACGACGTTCTCGCCGACCGGCAGCAGCTTTTCCAGCCAGGCCTGCTTGGCGTTGAAGAAGGTCAGGGCGATCTCGCCCGTCTCGTCATGGGCGAACACGCGGTAGGGTGCGGACCGGTTGGCGCGGGGCGCCGGCTGGTGCCGGTCCACGCGCAGGTCGAGCGTGACGATCGCGCCCTGCGGCGCATGGGCTATGCCCGGACGCGCGCGCCGGTCGATAACCGAATGGGGCAGGGTGAAGACGAGGTCGCCGATCCGCGCCTCGCGCTCGCCCAGGTCGGCCGGTACGACGTTGGCCAAGAGCGTGGCGATGCGCGGGCCGATCCCGTCGAGCGAGGTTAGCGGCGCGAAGAGCGGGTCGAGCAGCGACGGGCGCACTATCGTTGCCAGGGGCGGAATCGGAAGAAGGACGTCGACGGATCGGGCATCATGGGGACGACACTAGAGCATTTCCGGCGAACATTGAATCGCTCTGCCTGAGGGCGTCTGGCTCAAGGTCGAGGGTTTCGGGGAAGGCCATGGTGGTGCCACGGCCTAGACGAAACCCGATGGATTTGGGCCAGACGCACCAGGCCCGAAAGGGTTTCCCGCTGGCGGGCGCCCGCTGCGTCGAGCCGCTCGGCCGTGGCACCACCACGACCTTCGCGCCTCTCCTGCCGGATCACCGCGCCATCGGAGAAACAGAGTGATCCAATGCTCGCCGGAACTGCTCTAGCCCTAAAGACAGCCCTTGGAAGGCTGACATCGCGCATTCCCCACGCTATATGCGCCCGCATAGCCTCCTTGGGATGATCCATGAGCACCGCCGAAGACACGGCCGACACGCTTTCGACGCGCCGCCGCCGGGCACGTTTCCGCGCCTGGCATCGCGGCATGCGCGAGATGGACCTGATGCTCGGCGGCTTCGCGGATCGCGAGATCGCCGCGCTGGAGGAGGCGGAGCTTGCCGAATTCGAGCTGCTGCTGGAGGTCGGCGACCAGGAGCTTTTCGGCTGGCTCAACGGGGAGGCGCGGCCGCGGGAGGCTTTCGACACGCCGCTGCTCAAGCGGATCGCGGCGTATCGCCCACGGGCATGAAACGGGAAGACAGATGAACGTCATCAAGCCTTTCGGCTTTGCCGCGAGCCTGTCGGGCGCCGTCACGATCGACGGTATCGCGGACGGCTACGAGGCCTTCGCGATCGCCCGCATCGCGCGCGAGGCGGGCGAGCGGCCTGTCGTCTACGTGGTGCGCGACGGGCAGCGGCTGCCGACGATCGCCGATGCGCTGCGCTTTGCGGATCCCGGACTGCCGATCCTGGAACTGCCCGCATGGGACTGCCTGCCCTATGACCGCGTGTCGCCGGGAGCGGACGCCGCGGCGCGGCGCCTCGACGCGCTGGCGGGAATGGCGGCGCTGGCCGCGAGCCCGCACCGCGCGGTGGTGCTGACCACGGCCAACGCGCTTCTCCAGCGCATGCCGCCGGCCGCCACCATCGCCGCCCAGGGCTTTTCGGCGCGGCCGGGCTCGCAGGTGCCGATGAATACGCTTCTGGCGCGGCTGGAGGCGTCGGGTTTCGACCGCGTGGCGACGGTGCGCGAAGTGGGCGAGTTCGCCGTGCGCGGCGGCATTCTCGACCTGTGGGCGCCGGGTGCGGAGGAGCCGCTGCGGCTCGACTTCTTCGGCGATACGCTGGAGAGCCTGCGCGCCTTCGATCCGGCGAGCCAGCGCACGACGGCGGCGCGCAAGAGCTTCCGGCTGCAGCCGATGAGCGAGGTGGCGCTTTCCCCGGAGACGATCAGCCGCTTTCGCCGCAGCTACATCGAGGCGTTCGGCGCACCCTCGCGCGACGACGCGCTCTATGCCGCCGTCAGCGAGGGACGGCGCTTTGCAGGGATGGAGCACTGGCTGCCGTTCTTCCACGAGCGGCTGGAGACGCTTTTCGACTACCTGCCTGACGCGCCGGTCGTGTTCGACCATCTTGCGCATGAAGCGCTGGCGGAACGGTACGCGCTGGTGCGCGACCACTACGAGGCGCGGCTTCGCCAGTCGGAGGGCAAGGGCCATGGCGACGCGGCACCCTACAAGCCCGCGCCGCCGGAACTGCTCTATCTGTCGCCGGACGAGATCGCGGAGCGCGCACGCGCGCGGCTTTCGATCGACCTGACGCCGTTCGACCAGCCGGCGACCACCGGCCGACGCGTCATCCATGCCGGCGCGCGTGCGGGACGCAGCTTCGCGGAGGAAAGGACCGATCCGTCGGCCAATGTCTTCGACCACGCGGTCAGGCATATCGGCGAGGTCCGAGCCAGGGGCCGCAAGGTGATGGTCGCGGGGTGGAGCGAGGGGTCTCTGGACCGGCTGTCGCAGATCCTCGGCGAGCACGGGCTGGGCGGACTGCGCCGGGTGGAGACGCTCGACGCGTTCCTCGGCATGGCGGAAGGCGAGGCGGGTCTGGCGGTGCTCCCGGTGGAAGCCGGGTTTGAGACCGACGCGTTCGTGGTCGTGGCCGAGCAGGACATACTCGGCGACCGGCTCGTCAGGCGGGCGAGGAAGCGCAAGCGGTCGTCCGACTTCATCGCCGAGGTGGCGTCGCTGTCGGCGGGCGACATCGTCGTCCACGCCGACCACGGCATCGGCCGTTTCGTCGGGCTCAAGACGATCGAGGCGGCAGGCGCGCCGCATGACTGCCTCGAAATCCACTACGCGGCCGATGGCCGGCTCTTCCTGCCGGTCGAAAACATCGAACTGCTGTCGCGCTACGGCTCGGAGGCGACCGAGGCGACGCTCGACAGGCTGGGCGGCGGGTCGTGGCAGGCGCGCAAGGCCAAGCTGAAGAAGCGGCTGCTCGACATGGCGGGGCAGCTCATCCGCATCGCGGCGGAACGGCAGATGCGCGGCGCGCCGGTGCTCAGCCCGCCGCCCGGCATCTACGGGGAGTTCGCCGCGCGCTTCCCCTACGAGGAGACCGACGACCAGCAGACGGCGATCGACGCCGTGTTCGACGACCTGTCGGCCGGGCGGCCGATGGACCGCCTGATCTGCGGCGACGTCGGCTTCGGCAAGACGGAGGTGGCGCTCAGGGCAGCCTTCATCGCCGCCATGGAGGGGCTGCAGGTGGCGGTCGTGGTGCCGACGACGCTGCTGGCGCGGCAGCATTTCAAGACGTTCTCGCAACGCTTCTCCGGCCTGCCCGTCCGCGTGCGGCAGGCGTCCCGGCTCGTCGGCGCGAAGGAACTGGCCGAGACCAAGAAGGGGCTGACAGACGGCGCGGTCGACATCGTGGTCGGCACCCACGCGCTGCTCGGGCCCGCCGTCTCCTTCAAGCGGCTGGGGCTGCTGATCATCGACGAGGAGCAGCATTTCGGCGTCAAGCACAAGGAGCGGCTCAAGGAGCTGAAGTCGGACGTGCACGTGCTGACGCTGTCGGCGACGCCCATCCCGCGCACGCTGCAGCTCGCGCTGACGGGCGTGCGCGAGCTTTCCCTGATCACGACGCCGCCGGTCGATCGCATGGCGGTGAGGACGTTCACCTCGCCCTTCGACCCGCTGGCGATCCGCGAAACGCTTCTCAGGGAGCGCTATCGCGGCGGGCAGAGCTTCTACGTCGTGCCGCGCATCTCCGACCTCGCCGAGATCAGGGACTTCCTGGCAGAGCAGGTGCCGGAGCTCAAGGTCGCCGTCGCACACGGCCAGCTCGCCGCGGGCGAACTCGACGACATCATGAACGCCTTCTACGACGGGCAGTACGACGTGCTGCTGTCGACGACGATCGTGGAGTCCGGGCTCGACATTCCGACCGCCAACACGCTGATCGTGCACAGGGCGGACATGTTCGGCCTGGCGCAGCTCTACCAGCTCAGGGGACGCGTCGGGCGGTCGAAGCTGCGCGCCTACGCGCTCTTCACGCTTCCCGCCAAAAGGACGCTCACCGACAATGCCGAGCGGCGGCTGAAGGTGCTCCAGTCGCTGGACACGCTCGGCGCGGGCTTTCAGCTCGCCAGCCACGACCTCGACATTCGCGGCGCGGGCAACCTGCTGGGCGAGGAACAGTCGGGCCACATCAAGGAAGTGGGCTACGAGCTCTACCAGCAGATGCTGGAGGAGGCGGTCGCCGAGGTGAAGAGCGACGGCGAGGCGGGCGACGGCCAGTGGTCGCCGCAGATCACGGTCGGCACGGCGGTGATGATCCCGGAGACCTACGTGCCCGACCTGCAGCTTCGCCTGTCGCTCTACCGGCGCCTCGCCGATCTCGACGGGCCGGAGGCGATCGACGGTTTCGGTGCCGAGCTGATCGACCGTTTCGGGCCACTGCCGGCCGAGGTCGAACACCTCCTCAAGATCGTCTACATCAAGTCGCTCTGCCGGAAGGCCAATGTCGAGAAGCTCGATGCCGGGCCGAAGGGCGTTGTCGTGCAGTTCCGCGGCCGGGCCTTCGCCGATCCCGCGGGACTGGTGCGCTACATCGGCGAGCAGGGCTCGCTGGCCAAGATCAGGCCGGACCAGAGCGTGGTGTTCATCCGCGAATGGCCGACGCCTGAAAAGCGGCTGTCGGGCGCGGCCATCGTCATGACTCAACTGGCCAAGCTGGCGGAAAAGGCGGCTTAGGCGGGGCGTGGACCCTCCCCTCGAGGGGGAGGGATCAAGCCGCGCCGAGTTCGCCGCGTGCCTTGGCGGCCGACACCTGACGGATCGCGTCGGCGATCGTCTCGGCATCCTGCGCGCCCATGACGGCATAGCGGCTCTCGATCAGGAAGCAGGGGACGCCGCTGATGCCCATTCGGGTCGCGGTCTCGATCTCGGCCCTGGTTTCGGCGACGTCGGCTTCGGTGGGCAGCAGCGTTTCGACGAGGCTGACATCCATGCCGCAATCGCGCGCGGCCTCGATCAGCACGGCGTGGTCGCCGACGTTGCGGCCATGCTCGAAATAGTCCGACAGGAGCCGCTTCTTGACGGCGGTCTGGACGCCGGCGGAGGCCGCCCAGCGGATCACGCGATGCGCGTCGAGCGTGTTGGGGGAGACGCGGATCGCGTCGAAGTCGAAAGCGATGCCTTCCTGGGCGCCGGCTGCGGCGACGCGCGCGTGGATCTCGCGCAGGCGCTCCTCGCTGCCGAACTTGGCGAGCATGTAAGTTCTGCGGTCGCGGCCCTCGGGCGGAATCGTCGGGTCGAGCTGGAACGGTCTCCAGCGCAGTTCCACCGCGATCTCCGGAACGGCCGAAATGGCGCGTTCCACGCGCTTCTGGCCGATATAGCACCATGGGCAGACGACATCGGAGACGACGTCGATGACGATGCGGTCTTCACTCTGCATGGCCTCGCTCCAGTTCCCTGCCGCCGCCTCAACGCAAAGCTAGGGCGCGCGCCACCACGTTGCCAGCTGGTAGCCGAGCAAAGGCTCTGCATCCGGCCGCTCTATCCCCTTCCAGCGCGCAAGCCACTGTTCCGGCAGGTGGTAGAGAGGGACGAGATAGGCGCCGGAAAGCAGAACGCGGTCGTAGGCGCGGACGGCAGCGACGAATTCCTCGCGGCTTTCGGCATTGAGAAGATGCGCGATCATGCCGTCGATGGCGGGATCGGCCGCACCAGCGAAATTCATGGTGCCGTCGAGGTCGCGCGCAGCACTTCCCCATCGGCCGAGCTGCTCGACGCCGGGCGAAAGCGACGAGGGGTAGAACTGCATGATCATGTCGAAATCGTACCCGATCAGGCGCTGCTGGTACTGCGCGTCGTCCACCGAGCGGATCGTGAGCTGTATGCCGAGCCGCTCCAGCGTGCGCTGCCACGCGGAGGCGATCTCCTCGCCGTTGCGCCCGCGCAGCATGAGTTCGAAGGCGAGCGGCCGCCCCGATCCGTCCAGCAGCCGGCCGCCCTGCATGGAAAAGCCGGCCTGTCGGAACATGTCGAAGCCGGTCTTGAGGAAGGCACGGTCTCGGCCAGATCCGTCGGAGACCGGCGGCACGTGCGCGCCGGCGAGGATGTCGGGCAGCACCGCATTCGGCCAGGGCGCCAGCAGGACCTTCTCCTGCTCGCTCGCGGGATTGCCGTGCGAGGAGAGCTCGGAGCCGTCGAAGAAGCTCTTGGTGCGAGTATAGGCGCCGGAAAACAGGTTCCTGTTGACCCATTCGAAGTCGAACAGGCTTGCCAGCGCACGCCGGACCAGAGGGTCGGCGAAGGCCGGCCGGCGCGTGTTCATGACGAAGCCCTGCATGCCCGAGGGCGTGCGGGTGGCGAAGGTCTCCTTCAGCACCCTTCCGTCGGCGACGGCGGGGAAGTCGTAGCCGGTGGCCCAGCGCGCCGCCGAATTCTCCACGTGGATGTCGACCACGCCCTTCTTGAAGGCCTCGAACAGCGTGTTGGCGTCGCGGAAATAGTTGACGCGGATCTCGTCGTAATTGTCGAAACCGCGCTTCGACGGCTTCTCGCGCGCCCAGTACTCGGGATTGCGCCTGAGCACGACCTGTTCGCCGGGGCGGACGGCGTCGACGCGGTAGGGGCCGCTGCCGATCATGGGCTTCAGCGAGGATCGGTCGAAACGCTCGGCCTCGGTCGCGTGCTTCGGCAGGACGGGCATCAGGCCGAGGATGAGCGGCAGCTCGCGGTCCGGGTCGGCGAAGGTGAAGCGCACGCCGCGCTCGCCGACCTTCTCCATGCGCTCGATCTTGCGCGCGGTCGTGGCGTATCGGGGGAAGCCCTTGTCGCGCAGGAGCTCGACCGTGAAGATGAGATCCTCAGGCTTGACGGGCTCGCCGTCGGAAAAGCGCGCGTCGGGATCGAGCGTGAACTCCACGAAGCTGCGCTCCTCGTCGGTCTCGACCGTCTCGGCCAGCAGCGGATAGAGCGTGAAGGGCTCGTCGGCCGAGCGCATCATGAGGCTGTCGAAGACGTTGTAGCCGAAGACGAGGTCGAGGATGCCGCGCGCGCCCGCGCCCTGGACGATGAAGGGGTTGAGGCTGTCGAAGCTGCCCTGGACGGCGTAGTCGACACGTCCGCCCTTGGGCGCATCCGGATCGACATAGGGAAAATGCGGGAAATCCGGCCCAAGCGCCGGCTCGCCATGCATGGCGATGGCATGGGCGGGCTCGGCCGCGACGGGCGCTGCCATCGGCCCGAGAATTGCGGCGCCCAGCAGGGCGGCGATCATGAGACGGCGCATCCGGCACTCCCCTCGGACCGGCCCGCGGCCGAACGGACGCTGGAGCGACGATCCAGATTGTCGATGGCGCATCGGATGGCCCTGAGACCGATTTCGGCGGTCCGGTCCGATGCCTCCAACGCTGATTCGGTCCGGAAACTATCACGCGAAAGACGGGCGCGGCCAAACCCGCGGCCCCGATTTCGCCGCGAGCGGGCTGGATTCCGGACCGCGCAGCATGTAACAGGCGACGAGCCATGCTGTTGCCTCATTTGGCCAACAGTTAGGCCCGCAGGCCCGGCCGACCGGGGCACACGCCGGATCACTCTAGAGGAACTCCCAACGATGACCTTCAACGGTTTCCGTCTTCCCGTCATGGCAGCTGGAGTCGCGGGGCTGATCGCTTCGGGCGCAACCGCAGCCTGGGCGCAGCAGCAGCCGCAGATCCCGCAGGGCTGGTTCAAGGCCTGCTCGAAGCAGGAGGACGTCGACATCTGCAACGTCCAGAACATCATGGTGGCCGATTCGGGCCAGCTGCTGACGGGCGTCAGCCTGCTGGAGCTCAAGGGCAAGGTGAACCGCAAGATCTTCCAGGTCACCGTGCCGACGGGCCGCCTGATGCCTCCCGGCATCAATCTGCAGATCGACGGCGGCAAGAGCCAGAAGCTCGACTACATCATCTGCTTCCCCGACCGCTGCGTGGCCGAGGCGCCGATGAACGACGCGCTGGTCGGTTCGTTCAAGAAGGGAACCGAGCTCACGCTGACCTCGGTCAACTTCCAGAACCAGCCGAACCCGATCAAGGTTTCGCTCAACGGCTTCACGGCAGCCTTCGACGGCGCGCCGCTTCAGCAGCCCGACATCGAGCAGCGGCAGAAGCAGCTGCAGGATTTCGTGACGAAGAACAACGAGGATTTCGCGCGCAAGCTCAAGGAAGAGCAGGATCGCGCCAAGCAGGGCAACTGACCCTCGATCCTCCGGGAATGCGAAAGGCGGGCCATGGGCCCGCCTTTTTCGTAGTCGGCGCCATCGGGCCAAAACAAAACCCCGCCGGCGCGATGCCGACGGGGTTTCCCCAACGCAGTACCTGCGTTGCGCCTATCGGCTTCAGGCAGCCTTCCTGGCGCTGAAGTCGTAGAACTTGCCGACTTCCGACTGCACGGTCTTCGCACCGTCGGCAACCGTCGAACGGACGGTCTCGAAAGCGTCCTTCGCGCGCTCGAAATTGGCGCGGGCGTTCTCGCGGACGAAATCGGCCTGGATCTGGACGGCCTCGTTGAGCGACTTCGCGCCGGCGACCTTCTCGACGGTCTCGAGACCGTGCTGGACGTTGGCGAGCGTGGCATTCAGGAGGCCGCGGGTGATCACGGCATAGCCGGAGACGATCGCGGAGCCGAGCTTCTCGGCGTTGTCGGCGAGGCGGGTGGCGCCCTCATGGACGTTCTCTGCGCGCTCGATGCTGGCGGCCGCGCCGCGCTTGACGAAGTCGCGGGCAGCGGCCGGAACCTCGATCCTGCTCTGGACGTTCTCGAGCGTCTCGCGGATCTGGGCAACGTAGCCCTTGTCGTTCGCGGCGTTCTTGGCGGTGGTCTTGCTGGTCTGGGCCATTTTCAAATCTCCATCCTCTATTGGGAGCCATGGTCGACCCCGTTCGGACATCGACCCGGGGATGGCGCTCATATAGTGATGTGCATTGTGCACTGCAACATAAAATAATGGTGCAACGCAAAAATAATGCTAAGTATCTATAATCATGCTGGAAATTCTGGCTGGGACGGGCGACGCCAAGGCTGATAGATTGATCCGATGCAGGAAACTGAAGCGAAAAATCCCGCGATGCGCATACTGGCCACGGCCGAGGACGCCGAAAAGCTGGCCGCGCTCAGGCGCATCAAGTTCGCCGCCACCGCGACGCTCGTCATGTGCGTGGCGCTGTTCGTCGGGGCCAAGCTCCTAGAGACGCGCTGGCCGGCGCTCGCATTCGTGGCGGCCTTCGCGGAAGCCGCCGCGATCGGCGGGCTCGCGGACTGGTATGCCGTGGTGGCGCTGTTCCGTCGGCCGCTCGGCCTGCCGATCCCGCACACGGCCATCATCCCTTCAAACCAGGAGCGGATCGCCGACAATCTCGGGCGCTTCATCGAGGTCAACTTCCTGGCGCGCGATCCGGTGCGCGAAAAGCTGCGCGAGGTGGATTTCGCGGCCCTCGTGGCCGACTGGCTGTCCGACCCGAAGCGCGCGGCGGGGCTGTCCGCCTTCGTGGCGCGGCTTGTCCCCCAGACGGTCAAGGCGATCGAGGAATCGGGCCTCAAGAACTTCGTCACCGGGCGCATGTTGGACCAGATCGAGAAGGTGCAGGTGGCGCCGCTGGCCGCCGAACTGCTGACGGCCTTCACCGACGACCGCCGCCACCAGAAGATGTTCGACGAGATCATCAAGGTGCTCGGGCGTTTCATCAACGACGAGGAGGCGCTCGACGTCATGCGCGAGAAGATCAGGGAGGAACTGCCCTCGGTCTTCAACCTGTTCCGCGCGGACGCCTACCTGCTGAAGCGCATCGTCGCCTCGGCCGGATCGCTGCTCGAAGAGGTGCGCGCCGACCCCGACCATCCGATGCGGCACGAGTTCGACCGCTTCGTCATCCGCTTCATCGACCGGCTGAGGAAGTCGAAGAAATACGCCAACCGCGCCGAGCAGATGAAGCGCGACCTGCTGGCCCGCCCGGAGCTGCGCGACCTGGCCGAAGACATGTGGCAGAGCCTGCGCGCCTTCATCGAGCAGGATGCGCGCGCGCCCGATTCGATGATCCGCAAGCACCTGACGAACCTGCTGGTGGATGTGGGGCGCCAGCTCTCGCGCGATCCGCAGATACGCCAGGACATGAACCAGGGGTTCGTCATCGCGCTTTCGGCCTTCGTGGAGGGCCAGAAGAGCGGCGTCTCGACCTTCATCGCCGAGCAGGTCAAGAAGTGGGATCTCGGACAGCTCACGCGGCTGATCGAGATAAATGTCGGCCGCGACCTCCAGTACATCCGCTTCAACGGCATGATCATCGGCGGCATCGCCGGGCTCGTGCTCTACAGTTTCGAAAGGCTCTTCCTAGCCGGCTGAACCCGGACTAGGCTTGAGACGTTCCCTTCGGGGAACGGCAACCCCAGGAGGACGCCATGGCCAGCAAGTCAGGACCCGACAACATCATCGACACGTTCACGAAGTTCGGGCAGGACCTGAAGCTGCCGAGCATGGACGTGCAGTCGATCATCGAGCATCACCGGCGAAACCTCGAGGCGCTGGAGAAGAGCGCGCGCACGGCTTCGGCCGGGGCGCAGGCGATCATGGCGCGCCAGCGCGAGATGCTCGAGGAGACGCTGCGCGAGATCACCGACATGGCGCAGAGCTACCGCTCGCCCGGCAATCCGCAGGAGCTGATGTCCAAGCAGACCGAGTTCGCGCGCCGGTCGTTCGAGACCGCGGTGAAGAATTCGACCGAGATGGCCGAGCTGGTGCGCAGGTCGAGCACCGAGACGATCGACGTGCTCAAGGAGCGCATCAAGGCGGGCATGGAAGAGATCCGCGAAGGCTACGAGAAGCGCAAATAGGCATTTCCGGAAGGGTTCAGGGCATGTCGCAGGACGGGCGCGGGGCGTCGGTCGGGCCGGGGCGCGCGCGCCAGATGCAGGTCTACGTCACCGGCGTCGGCGGCAGGACGCCGCTCGTGCCGGTCGCGCATCAGGAGCTGGAGGCCAAGGCCGAGCGCAAGATGAGCCGACAGGCCGCCGGATACGTCATCGGCGGAGCAGGCTCGGAAGCGACGATGCGGGCCAACCGCGAAGCCTTCGAACGGCGTCGCTTCGTGCCGCGCGTGCTGCGCGACGTGTCGAAGCGCGACCTGTCGGTGGAGCTGTTCGGGCGCCGGCACGCCGCGCCCGTGCTCCTTGCGCCGATCGGCGTGCTTGAGATGGTCGATGCCGGCGCGGACCTCGCCGTTGCCATGGCCGCGTCCGCCGAAGGCGTCGGCTACGTCTTCTCCAACCAGGCATCCGTGGCGATGGAGGAATGCGCCGGCGCGATGGGCTCGGCGTGCCGCTGGTTCCAGCTCTACTGGTCGAGCGACGACGACTTCGTGCGCTCGCTGGTCTCGCGCGCCGAGGATTGCGGCTGCGAGGCGATCGTGGTCACGCTCGACACGACGCTGCTCGGCTGGCGCCCGCGCGACCTCGACCTCGCCTACCTGCCGTTCCTGCGCGGGCTCGGCCTGGCACAGTACCTGTCGGACCCGGTGTTCCGCTCGCGCATTCCGCCGTCGCCGCCCGAGACCGGCGTCAAGCCGCGCGGCACGGGTCTCGTGGAGGCGCTGCTGAGCCTTCGGCGCAAGGGCAAGGAATTCCGCCTGTCGGTGGGCGAGATGCGCGCGGCGGTCGCCCATTTCACCGCGACCTATTCGCGGCCGGACCTGTCGTGGAACGACATCAAGCGGCTCAGGACGATGACGAAGCTGCCGATCCTGCTCAAGGGTGTGCGCCATCCCGACGACGCCAAGCTGGCGCGACGCAACGGCGTTGACGGGTTGATCGTGTCCAACCACGGCGGAAGGCAGGTGGACGGCGAGATCGGCACGCTCGACGCGCTGCCGGGCGTCGTGGCGGCGGCCGGCGGCCTGCCGGTGCTGCTCGATTCCGGTGTGCGCACGGGGGCCGACGTCGCCAAGGCGCTGGCGCTGGGCGCGCGCGCCGTTCTGCTTGGCCGTCCCTATGTCTACGGGCTGGCGATCGCCGGCGAGGACGGGGTGCGCGAGGTGATCCGCAACGTCGTCGCCGAACTCGACCTCACGCTCGCGCTGTGCGGCATCACCAGCGTCGGCGAGCTGGGTCCGCACTGCCTGGAGGAATGAGGGGCGTCGTGCGTCCTTCGAGGCTCGCCTTCGACAGGCTCGGGCTCGCACCTCAGGATGAGGGAGCGGGGGCGGCTTGCCGCGTTGCGACGTGGTGCGTCCGTCGAGGCTCGCCTTCGACAGGCTCAGGCTCGCACCTCAGGATGAGGGATGCGGGGTGCCCATACATCAGGGGAGGTGGCACCGACTTCCCTCATCCTGAGGTGCGAGCGGAGCGAGCCTCGAAGGACGCACCGCTCACGCGATCGGCTCAGCGCCGCTTCGGATCGGGATAGAACACGCTCTTCCAGCCCGTCCGGTCGAATTTCGTCCACGCGCCCTCGGGCTGCGCGAGCCGGTCGCATACGGCGTAGCCGGCGGCCGGATGGTGGCCGAGACCGCAATGGCTGCCCTCCACCTCGACATTCTCGGTGATGGGGCCTTCCTGCTCGATGCAGGTCTGCCAGGCGCAGATGCCGTCCGTGCGGCTGTATATGGCGGTGGTCGGCACTGGCGGAGCCGCCGATATCGCGCCGCCCATGTGGCGCTCGCGGTCATCGACCTTGTGGCCGGACGTGAACTCGTAGAGCCGCCACGCATTGGTGGAGCGCGGGTCGCCTCCGAAGGGCGAGCCGAGCGTCACGACGCTGCGCACGTCGTCCGGCATCATCTTGGCGAGCTGACGGGCATAGATTCCGCCGAGGCTCCAGCCGACCAGGCTGACCTTGCGGCCCGACGTGTCGGCGAGCGCCCGCACCCGGTCCATCATGCGACGCTCGATGCCGGGGAGGGGGCCGTAGTTGCGGCCGAGCTCCCAGCCATGCGCATCCCAGCCCTTGGACTTGAGGAAGCTGCGCAGCGGGACCGTCGAGCGGTCGCTCGTGACGAGGCCGGGAAGCACCAGAACCGCGTGTCCGTCGCCGCGCGGCGCCAGGGCGGTGAGGACCGGAAGCGATGCCAGGAAGCCACCGAGCTCGGGTATCGTCCGCAGCTCGAGCGCGAAGAGCAGCTTCGAGGGCGGCTTAATTGCATGCGTTGCGGCGGCGGCCATTGGTGGTCCTTTCAGGTCCCGGGGGCGACTCGAAGCGCAGCACTCAACTCATCATATGGGCAATTGGTTCACGAAATTCGCCGTTTTGATAGTCGACACCCCACTGACGCTGGGTCACGGAGGCCAGTTCAGCCCGATGCTTCCTTGCCGCGGCCTTCGGATTTTCCTTCCGCCGGCGGCATCTTCGCCAGTACCGCCTTCTTCAGCGCGTCGAGCGCCGGGCCGAGCCGGTCGGCGAGCCTGGCGGCATCCGGCAGCGCCTTCGCGCCGGCCGTGATTCCGAAGTCCAGCCGGTCCTGGTAGCTCTGGACGGTGATGTTCAGCGCGATGCCGTGGATCGGGATCGATACGGGGTACAGCGCGTCGACGCGGGCGCCGGCGCAGTAGAGCGGGAAGGGCGGTCCCGGCGTGTTGGAAATCGTCAGGTTCACGGCCGAGGGCAGGATGTCGGCCAGGCCGGAGCGGCCGTAGAGCTGCATCAGGCCGGGAAGAAGCAGCGGGGCGCCGAGGAGCGAGAAATCCTTCGGCGCGACGTCCTTCACGCTGCCGGCCATGGTCTTCGACGCGCCCGACATGGTCGTGACGGCCTGGAGCCGTTCCAGCGGATCGTCCAGATGCGTGGCGATCTGGCAGTTCATGCCGAAGACCTGGTTGTTGATGTCGGTGTTGCCCATCTCGCGCAGCGAGATCGGCACGAAGGCGATCAGGCCGCGCCTGGGCAGCGCCTTGACGGCTTTCAGGTAGTCGCGCAGCGCGCCGGCGCAGATCGCCATGACGACGTCGTTGATCTTGGCGCCCGTGGCCCTGGAGACCAGCTTGGCGTCTGCGAGCGACAGCGTTCGCGCGGCGTAGGAGCGCTCGCGGGTGATGGTGGTGTTGAACGGCGTCTTGGGCGCGACCATGTCGGGCATAGCCTTCAGATCGCCTCCGGGGCCGCCGTTCCTGCCGGTAAGCGGCGGCGCCAGCATATTCGTCAGCGTGTTGAGCGCCTGCGGCACGGCCTGCATCACGTTGAGCTGCTGGCGGATGACGTTCTGCACGAAATCGTTGACGCCGAGGATCGCGCGTTCCTCGACGGTAGGCTTGCGCGCGGGCTCCGGCCGGGGCGGCGGCGGCTCGACCTGCCGGGGGTCGGGCGTGATGTCGTAAAGCGCCTTGGTGATGACCATGCCGGCGCCGCCGTCCACCGCGGCGTGATGGACCTTTGAGTAGAGGGCGGCGCGGCCGTCCTCCAGCCCCTCGATCACCGTGAACTGCCAGAGCGGGCGCGAGCGGTCGAGCGGGCGGGAATGAAGCTCGGCGACCGCGTCCTCGAGCTGCTGCCAGCTTCCGGGCGCGGGCAGCCGCATGCCCTGGATGTGATAGTCGAGATCGGGTTCCCCGGCGTCGACCCAGCCGGGATGGTCGAGCTCGAAGACGGAGCGCGCCAGCTTCCTGGCGAAGATCGGCACCAGATGCACGCGGCCGGCGAAGAAGTCGGAGAAGTGGCGGTGGAACGAGCCGGAGAAGCCTTCCGGCAGCGTATAGAGCGTCAGCCCCGCCACATGCATGGGCGTTTCGGGCGTCTCCATGTAGAGGAAACTCGCGTCGATGCCGCCGAGCTGCTTCATCGTTCTTCCTCCCCTGGCCGGTACCGCCGGCCGCAGCGATCATCGCGCCATTGCGGGTCGGATGGCAAGCGGGGTCAGTTCACGCCCAGCGCGAACAGGGCGGCGAAGACGACGACCGCGGCCAGGAGACCGATAGCGACGATGCGGGCAAGCACTGGACGCATCGGTCACACCATGTCGAAGATTTCGGAATCGATGCGGGCAAGCGGAACGCCCAACGCGCGCAGTTCGGCCTTGACGGCCTGCGTCATGGGCGGCGGCCCGCACAGGAAATGCGGCCAGTCGCGGCTTTGGGACGGGAGGTGACGCTCCAGCACATCACGGGTGATCATGCCCGTTTCACCGCTCCAGCCTTCAGGCGGCTCCTTCACGACATGGACGAGCGTCAGCGCGATCGTGCCAGCGAGTTCGTCCAGTTCCTCGCGGAAGGTGACGTCGTCCCAGTTCTCGTTGGCATAGAACAGGATGACCGGACGCCTGTCGCCGCGTGCGCGCATCGCCTCCAGATTGGCGATCATGGGCGTGATGCCGATGCCGCCGGCCACCATCACGAAGCCGGGCGCATCCTTTTCCAGGTCGATGGAGAAGGCGCCGTACGGGCCGTCCAGATAGGCGGTCGCGCCTGGCTTCGTCTTGACGACCTCGCCGGTGAAGTCGCCGAGCGGCTTGATCGACATCGTGACCCGCGGCGCATCCTCGGGCGGGCTCGAGATGGTGAAGGGGTGCTCTCCCATGCCGAAGGGGGTGGTGCCCAGCGTCAGCCAGGCGAACTGGCCGGGCTTCCAACGGGCCAGGCCCTCGCCCTCTGGCTCGAGCACGAGGGAATGGACGCCGCCCCTTTCGGACCGGTTCTCGACCACGCGCCAGGGATTGCCCCGCTGCTGCAGGGGCTTGCCCACGCGCACCCACAGGATGAGGCAGACGAAGGCGAGCGTCGCGCCGGCCCACAGCGCGCGCTTGTCGGACGTGCCCGTGAAATGGCCGACGCCGAGAATGTGGGCGACAGCGGCGAGGAAGCCGGTCACGGCCAGCGCGACGTGGAGATAGCGCCACCAGCCATAGGCGAGGCCGATGCGCTTGCGCAGTTCCGAGGTGACGATCAGCGCGCCGAAGCAGACGAGCGCCATGCGACCGGCGGTCAGCTCCCAGCGCGCCTCGAGCGGGTTCAGTTCGCCCAGCGCTTCCTCGTACCAGACATAGAGTATGCCGAAATGGCCGAGCGCCAGGCCGAGCACGCCCCATGCCATGTAGCGATGGAAGAGGTAGACGATGTCGATGCCGAAGGGATGCGTCATGCGGCGGAAGCGGGCCGTGATCGCGAACTGAAGGGCCGCGACGGCGATGGCGCCGAAGCCGAGGCCCTTCGAGAAATCCCAGAGCGGCTCGCGACCAGGCGCCCGCTCGCCGAAGAGGAGCACGGCGAATGGTAGCGCGAGCGCCGCGAGAGCGACGACGATCCAGAGCGTTGCCCGGCCTGTCATGGAGCGGACTGTCGTCCTGTCGGCGGATGCTTGCAAGATGCGCGAGATGGTGTCGGGCGGGCCGCCCCGCGCCTCCGGCCTACCCGGGAGGTCGGTGCGGCCCGCCCTGTCCTCAATTGACGGCGTTGAGCGTCATCGAGGTACCCGCTGCCGCGGCGTTGAGGCCGAGCTGGCCCGTCACGCTGACGGTCTGAAGGTGGACGGACCCGGTCGTTCCGCCGACGAGGATGTTGGCGCCGATGCCGGCACCGAGGGTGGCCTCGGCGGTCGCGCCCTTGTAGAGCCCGCCGAGCGAGCCCTGGTGATAGCCGGCCGTGGGCGCGAACACCGCCCAGACGAGCCGCTGGCGCGTCGTGAAGCCGACGTCGACGCCGAGCTTGCGGATGGTACCGCTGTAGATGTCGAGCGGCTCCCCGCCGACCGCGGAGGTGAAGGCACAATCGACCGGCTTGGCCGAGCCGAGCACGTAGCCGAGACCGCCGCCGACCTCGCAGTCGAGATAGCCGATCCTCACGCCGCCGGCGGCACCGGCGGGCGCGGCCGGCGCGACCTCGCGATAGACGCCGGCATCGGCGGCCTGTGCGACCGACGGGACCGCCAGGACGATCGGTGCGAGCATGGCCGCCGCGAGAATTCTCTTCATGTCAGTCTCCTTGTTGATCCTGTCCCCTTGCGCGTCAGGGAGGCGACGCGCCTGGCGACCCCATAACGGTCGGCAGCGCATATCGATCCGGGACGTGGGCCGGGACTCGGCAGGTGCGCTTCCGATGCGCGATGCGAGGCCTGCATGACGGCCGAAGTTTGTCCGAGCCGCGAAATCCGCTCCTCCCGCAACGTCAAGGTGTCGCGGCTTCCCAAGAAGTGGCCGCCAATCTAGGATCGCGGTGACTGCGACGAGGGAGGAACGCGATGCCGGCCATGACTTTTTCGGGAATGAAGGAGATGGTGGGCAAGGAGCTCGGGGTTTCCTCCTGGCTGACGGTCGACCAGTCGATGATCGACCAGTTCGCCGAGGTGACCCGCGACAAGCAGTGGATCCACATCGACGTCGAGCGGGCCAAGCGTGAAAGCCCCTATGGCGCTCCCGTCGCGCATGGCTACCTGACGCTGTCGCTGATCGCGGCGCTCGCCTACGAGATCGGCGGCCTGCCGGAGGGCACGGCGGCCGGCTTCAACTACGGGCTGGACAAGGTGCGCTTCCTGACACCCGTGCGCGCCGGTTCGCGCATCCGGCTGCGCTCGACGCTGCTGGCCTTCGACGAGAAGGCGCCGCGGCAGTATCTCATGAAGTGGAACTCCGTCATCGAGATCGAGGGCGAGGAAAAGCCCGCGCTGGTGGCCGAGACGCTGGCGATGGTGGTGGCCGGCCCGGACGCGCGCTGAACCGCCCGGCCGACGCGGAGGAGAGACGATGGCGAAGAAGGACAAGGGCGAGAAGGCGGCACGGACGGCGGAAAGTGCAAGGCCGGGCGGATCGGACCGCTCGCTTTCCGACCAGATCGCCGAGAGCGCGGCCCAGAACACGCTGGCGCTGAACCCGCTGGTGGGAGTCAGGACTGAGGACCTGGTGCAGGCCGCGGGCGCGGTGATGCGCGCGGTGGCGACCCATCCTCAGGCGCTCATGCAGCAATGGATGGGGTTCAGCCAGGAATTCGCGCGGATCGTCACTGGCCAGTCCGAGGTCTCCGCCGATCCCAAGGACAGGCGTTTCGCGGACCCGGCATGGAAGGCCAGCGGGCTGCACAAGGCACTCATGCAGAGCTACGTCGCCTGGGGCAACGCGGTGACCGAGCTCGTAGAGCGGACCGACCTGCCCGACAAGGACGCGGCGCGCGCAAGACTGGTGACGTCGATCTTCGTCGACGCCATGGCGCCGTCCAACAACCCGTTCCTCAATCCGACCGCGGTGAAGACCTTCGTCGATTCGGGCGGCAAGAGCGCCGTGGCGGGGCTGAAGAACTTCCTCGACGACATGACGAAGAACGGCGGCCTGCCGTCCTCGGTCGACGCGTCGAAATTCAAGGTGGGCGAGAACCTCGCCAACACGCCCGGAACGGTGGTTTTCCGCAACGAACTGATCGAGCTGGTCCACTACACGGCCACGACCGACAAGGTCTACCGGCGGCCGCTGTTCATCGTGCCGCCGCAGATCAACAAGTACTATTCGGTCGATCTTTCGCCCGACAAGTCGATGATCAGGTTCCTGCTGGCCAACGGCATCCAGCCCTATTGCGTGTCGTGGCGCAACCCGACCGCCGAGCATGCCGACTGGGGCCTGGATACCTACATCAAGGCGCTGGACGAGGCCTGCGACGCCGCGCTGGAGATTTCCGGCGCCGACAAGGTCAACATCATGGGCTCCTGCTCGGGCGGCATCACGGTGTCGACCTATGTCGGCTACCTAGCTGGCAAGGGCGAGGACAAGATCGACAACGTGCTGCTTGCCGTCTGCGTGCTCGACACGGAGGCGGAGTCGGATTCCGATTTCGCCGCGCTCGTGACGCCGGAATCGATCATGGCCGCCAAGCAGATGTCGAAGGCGCGCGGCGTGCTGGACGGGCAGGACATGGCCAAGATGTTCGCCTGGATGCGGCCCAACGACCTCATCTGGAACTATTGGGTCAACAACTACCTGCTCGGCAACAGCCCGCCGGCCTTCGACGTGCTCTACTGGAACGCCGACACGACCCGCCTGCCGGCGCGGCTCCATGCCGATTTCCTGGACCTCATCTTCACCAACCCGTTCATGAACCCGGGCAAGATGTCGATCGACGGCGTGCCGATCGACATGACGAAGGCGAAGCACGAGACCTACGTGATCGCCGGCACCACCGACCACATCACGCCCTGGAAGGCCGTCTACCAGACGGCGCGGATCTACGGCGAGGACACGACGTTCATCCTGTCCAATTCCGGGCATCTGCAGAGCCTGCTCAATCCGCCCGGCAATCCGAAGGCCTGGTACGTGAAGGGCAAGACGAAGGCAAAGGACCCGGAAAGCTGGACCGCGAAGGCGGAAAAGAAGGAAGGGTCCTGGTGGCTCGACTGGGCGGACTATCTCAAGGCGCGTTCGGGGCCCGAGGTCGACGCGCCGAAATCGCCGGGCTCCAAGAAGAACAAGCCGCTCGGACCGGCGCCCGGCACCTATGTGTTCGAGGCGTGAGCGGCCCGATGACGAACACGCCACCCCTCATTTCCCTGACGGGACCTTCCGGCAGGCGGGGAGAAGGAGGATGGGCGCAATCCTCGGGCCTGTTCTTCTCGCCGCCCGGGGCTGAGGGCCGACAGAGACACTTGGCGATTTGCGCGGAGCGAGAATGGTAGCCGCAGAAAAGACGCAACGAACATCCGGATCCCCGCTCACCGTCCGCATGATCGAGGTCGGCGGGCAGATGCTGAGGGTGGGGATCAGGCCCGGCCCGGCGGGCAAGCCGCCGCTGCTGATGTTCAACGGCATCGGCGCCAACCTGGAGCTCGGCGAGCCCTTCATCTCCGCACTGGCGGACACCGGCGCGGTGATCTTCGACATTCCCGGCGTAGGCGGATCGCCCGCGCCGTCGCTGCCCTACCGGCCGTCGACGCTGGCGCGCATGGCCAAGAAGCTTATGCAGCAGCTCGGGCACGTGCAGGCGGACGTATCGGGCGTTTCGTGGGGCGGCGGGCTGGCGCAGCAATTCGCCTACCAGTATCCCGGCTTCTGCCGGAAGCTGGTGCTGGCAGCCACCGCGCCGGGCACGACGATGGTGCCCGGTTCGCCCTCGGTCCTGTCGAAGATGGCGAGCGTGCGCCGCTACACCGACCCCGGATACATGCGCGAGATCGCGGCCGACATCTATGGCGGCGCGTTCCGCACCGATCCCACGCTGATCTCGACGCACGCCAGGGCGATGAAGGGCGCGACGCAGTATGGCTACGCGCTGCAGCTCCTCGCCATGGCGGGGTGGACGAGCCTTCCGTGGCTGTGGACGCTGAGGCAGCCGACGCTGGTCATGGCGGGCACGGACGACCCGCTCGTGCCATTGATCAATGCGAAGGTGCTGGCGCGGCTGATCCCCAAGGCGCGACTGGAACTGATCGAGGACGGGCACCTGTTCCTCGTGACGCGGCCTGCCGAGTGCGCGGCGATCATCGAGGCGTTCCTGGCGGAGTAGGGGCGGCCGGCCCCAAGACCTCGCTCCTACTCCGCGTCCGGCTGCTTCGATGGTGCTGCGTCGGCGAAGGCGGGCAACTTCATCGCAGTTTCATGGATGCGCGAGATCGTGGGGTACGGCGCCATGTCGACGCCGAAGCGGGCGTTGTTGACGACCTGCGCGACGAGACAGAGATCGGCCATCGTCGGCTCGTCGCCGTGGCAGAAGCGGCCCGTCTTGCCGCTCGAAGAAAGAATTGATTCAAGCGGTTCGAAGGTTTCTCGTACCCAGTGCCTGAACCAGTCGGCCACGCCGGCATCGTCCTGCCCGTACCGTGAGCGGAGTTCGGCCAGGACGCGCAGATTGTTCACCGGATGGATTTCGCAGGCGATCATCTGCGACAGCGCGCGGACGCGGGCGCGGCCGGCCGGGTCGCCCGGAAGAAGCGGCGGCTCCGGCACGATTTCGTCGAGAAACTCGATGATCGCCAGAGACTGCGTGACCACCGTGCCGTCCGTCCAGACGAGCGCCGGCACGAGACCCTGCGGATTGACGGCGAGGAAGGCCGGATCGCGTTGCTGCCCCAGGCGCAGATGGTGTGCGACGTAGTCGTATTCGATGCCCTTCAGGTTGAGCGCGATACGCACCCGAAAGGAGGTCGAGGACCGGAAATAGTTGTGAAGGACGACCCTGGCCAATGCTGCCTCCCATCATGCGTCGGGAGTGCATCGTAGCCGGCGGGCGCCGGGCGGCAAGGTTTACGACAGAATGTCGGCCAACCTGGCGTTCGAGACGTCGCGCAGGAGCCGGACGAAGCCCTCAGCCTGGTGGATGGCCGTGAGCCGGCCCTTCTCCGCCGTGGCCCTGGAGGCCTCGCCGACGACACCGGCCGGGTTGAGGTCCGTTGCGAGCCAGGCGAAGGCGTGGGTTCCCTGCGGTCGCAGGAGATCGAACCGGTCCTCGCAGTCCTGCGTGGTGGAGCGAAAGTCGGCGGCCTTGCCCATGTCGACCAGATCGGGCCGGAAATGCAGCATCAGCGATGTTTCCACGTCGCCGCCATGGATGCCGTAGCGCTCTTCGATTTCGGAGAAGAGGCCTTCCGGGCGGCCGAAACGCTGCCAGCTCGTCTTGACGACGAGCATGTCGAAGGCGACGCGCAGTTCGCGCGCGACGATGCCCATGATCTCCTCGTTGCCGCCATGCGAATTGACGATGACGAGCTTGCGGATGCCGGCGCGCGCCACCGAGGCGCCGAGCTCGGTCCAGGCGTCGATCAGCGTCTTCGCCGTCAGTGTCAGTGTGCCTGGCGCGCGGATGTGCTCGTTCGACTTGCCGACCGCCTGCACGGGCAGGATGCGGATGTCGAGATCGGCGGGAACCAGCGGGATCGCGGTCTCCAGCATGCCCTGCATGATCGTTGCGTCGGTCGAGAGCGGCAGGTGCGGACCATGCTGCTCGATCGCGGCGACCGGGAGAACGGCGATCACCGTCTCGGGGTCGAGACCCGAAAGCTCGGGGGCCGGCCAGTCGCCCCACCAGATGCGGCGTTTGGTTGTCATGGGCGTGGGTGTCGTCATGGGCTTGAGCACTATCGCCGGACCGGAGCCGAGTCCATCGTCAGCCGGCGGCGACGACCTCGACCTCGACCTTGAATTCGGGCCTGGCGAAGCCGGACACGATCATCAGCGTCGAGGCGGGTGCGGGATCGGCGAACAGCCGGTCGCGGACGTCCATGTAGGCACGCAGGTGGGCGCGGTCGGTGACGAAGGCGTTGATGCGCACGATATCGGCAAGGCCCAGCCCGGCCTCGCCGAGTATGGCGGCGACGTTGGCGAAGCAGAGTTCGGCCTGCCCGCCGGCGTCCTCGGGCACCGTCTCGTCCGGCGCGATGCCCAGCTGGCCCGAGCAGAAGACGAGGCGCGCACCGGGGGGCACCTCGATGCCGTGGCTGTAGCGGGCGAAGGGCGGGCGGATGGAGGGGGGAGCGAGCGGGCGGGTCATGCGTGGTGTCTCCGGAAAGGCGCCAGTGTGACGGGCCGGGCGGCCGCCATCAAGCGCGGCGACAAGTAGCTGGCACTGATGGACACCCGCCCGAAAACTGGGCACGATGCCCGCGCCGGCGGCATGCGGAGGTATCGGAACACGGGTCAGGCGGCCGGGCGGCGCATGAGGGCGGGGCGGAGCCGATGGCATGCGTCTTGCAAAGTTCCAGAACATTTCGAACGAAGCGGCCGGCACCGGGTCCGCCGCAGCAACAGGGTGATCTCGATGTTGAGCATTGCTAAGTCCGGCACCGCCGCGATCGTCATCGGGCTGGCCGCGTCCGCGGCTTCGGCCCAGGAGAAAGTCACCTTCCAGACGAACTGGCTCGCCCAGGCCGAACATGGCGGCTACTACCAGGCCGTCGCCGACGGCACCTATGCTGAATGCGGGCTGGACGTGACGATCGCGCCCGGCGGGCCGCAGGTTTCCGGCCGGCCGCTGCTGCTTGCCGGCCGGATCGACTTCTACATGGGCGGCAACATGCTGCAGGCCTTCTCGGCCGTGCAGGAGAACATCCCGCTCAAGATCGTGGCGGCCTCCTTCCAGAAGGAGCCGCAGGTGCTGATGAGCCATCCGGGGCAGGGGCTCGACACGTGGGAGAGCCTGAAGGACGCCGAACAGTACATCCTCGGCGACGAAGGGTTCCAGAGCTACTTCCAGTGGATGATCGCCGAGTTCGGCTTCGACGCCGGAAAGCGCATTCCCTACACCTTCAATCCCGCGCCCTTCATCGCCAACAAGAAGTCGGTGCAGCAGGGCTACGTGACGTCCGAACCCTATGCGATCGAGAAGGAAGGCGGCTTCGTGCCCAACCAGTTCCTGCTCGCCGATTTCGGCTTCGACACCTACGCGACGACGATCGAGGTCATGCAGAAGACGATCGACGAGCGGCCGCAGGCGGTGCAGTGCTTCGTCGATGGTTCGGCCAAAGGCTGGTACAACTACCTCTACGGCGACAACGCGGCGGCCAACGACCTGATCAAGAAGGACAATCCGGACATGACGGACGAGCAGATCGCCTTCTCGATCGACCAGATGAAGAAGTTCGGCATCGTCGATTCGGGCGATACGGAAAAGCTCGGCATCGGCGCCATGACCGACGAGCGGATCAAGAGCTTCTACGACAAGATGGTCGCGGCGAAGGTCGTGCCGGCCGGGCTCGACATCGCAAAATCCTATACGCTGGAGTTCGTCAACAAGGGCGTCGGGCTGGACCTGAAGAAGTAGACGATCGCGTTCGCAGTGCCTGGTTCGGCATACCCCCTCATCCGGCCCTTCGTGCCGACGTCTCCTCCACGGGAAGAAGAAGCGCGCGCCGACGGTTCAGGCTTCCTCTTCCCGCCGGGGAGAGGGTGGCCGAGCGAAGCGGAGGTTGGGTGAGGGGGCCATGCAGACCGCAACCGTCACAGGTGCCCCCGCCGCCGCGTCCGCCCCGCTGCTGCTGGCCATGCGGGGGGTGTCGAAGACGTTCTCGAACGGCGTCCAGGCGCTGGCCTCGGTGGATCTCGCCATCCGGGAGGGCGATTTCCTGTCGCTGCTGGGACCGTCGGGCTGCGGCAAGTCGACGGCGCTGAGGATCATTGCCGGGCTTTCCTCGCCGTCGTCGGGCCTGCTCGACTGGCGCGGCGCGGCGCTGTCGGCGCGCGACGTCGGCTTCGTTTTCCAGGAGCCGACGCTGATGCCCTGGGCCGACGTCTTCGACAATGTCTGGCTGCCGCTCAGGCTGCGCGGGGTGTCGCGCCGCGAGGCGGCGCCGGCGGTGACGTCGCTGCTCGACAGGGTCCGGCTCGGCGGGTTCGCGAAGGCCATGCCGCGCGAACTGTCAGGCGGCATGAAGATGCGCGTCTCGATCGCCCGGGCGCTGGTGACGAAGCCGCGACTGCTGCTCATGGACGAGCCCTTCGCCGCGCTCGACGAGATCACGCGCTTCCGGCTCAACGACGACCTGCTGGAGGTGTGGCAGCAGGAGCGCTTCACCACGATCTTCGTCACCCATTCCGTGTTCGAGAGCGTGTTCCTGTCGAACCGCATCGTCGTGATGGCGGCGCGGCCGGGCCGCATCCACGAGGAGATCGCCGTCGACGCGCCCTATCCGCGCGACGAGGCGTTCCGCACCTCGCCCGAATACGCCGCGCTGTGCCGCAGGGCGTCGGACGTGCTGCTCGGGGCGATCAATTCGACGGCCGCCACCGCCGGAGGGGCCCATGACGGCCATTGAACCGAGCGCGGCAGTGCCGATCGACGCCGAGGAGGCGAAGAAGCTGCGCACGGCGCGTCTCGAGCGGCTCGGCAGGTGGCTCCTGCCGCTCGCCATCATGGCCGGGGCGATCCTGGGATGGGACCGCATCTGCGTGTGGAACGAGATACCGCGCTACATCCTGCCGCGCCCGCACGAGGTGGTGGCCACCTTGTGGACGGATGCGGGCCTCCTCTTTTCGTCGCTTCTCGTGACGCTCAAGATCACGTTTCTGGGGCTGGCGCTGGCCGTGATCGGCGGGGTGGGGCTGGCCGTACTCTTCGCGCAGTCGAAATGGATCGAGATGTCGCTCTTTCCCTTCGCCATCGTGCTGCAGGTGACGCCCATCGTGGCGGTGTTTCCGCTCATCAACATCTATGTCGGCGACCAGACGGCCAAGTTGCTGCTGTGCGCGTGGATCGTCGCCTTCTTCCCCATCCTTTCCAACACCACGCTGGGGCTCAATTCGGTCGACCGCAACCTGGTCGACCTGTTCCGGCTGAACGGTGCCACGCGGTGGCAGGAATTGCGGCTGCTGAGACTGCCGGCCGCGATGCCGTATTTCCTCGGCGGGCTGAAGATCGCCGGAGGGCTCGCGCTGATCGGCGCGGTGGTGGCGGAGTTCGTGGCGGGCGCCGCCGGCCAGCAGTCGGGCCTGGCCTCGCGCATCATCGAGGCGGGCTACCGGCTCAACGCGCCACGGCTCTTCGCCGCGCTGATCCTCATCTCCTTCACCGGCATCGTCATCTTCCTCGTGCTCAGCCTCGTTTCCCACCTCGTGCTGCGGCGCTGGCACGAGAGCGCGGTGAGGCAGGAGCGGTGATGGTTCCCTCCGCCGCCGCCTACACGCTGAGCAACGCGCGCCTGCACTTCTCGCTGACCCCAGGTTTCGACGCCGTGTTCGACGAGGACGGCTTCGCGCTGGCCGACCTCTCTATCGCGGATGGCAGGATCGCGGCCATCTCGCGCGCGGCCAAATCGCGGGTGGACGTCGCGGGGGAGGGTAGCGATCTCGGCGGGCGCATCGTCATGCCGTGCTTCGTCGACTGCCACACCCATCTCGACAAGGGCCACATCTGGCCAAGGCGGCGCAATCCCGACGGTTCCTTCATGGGGGCGCTGAACGCGGTCGCGGCCGACCGGGCGGCGAACTGGACGGCCGACGACGTGCGCGCACGCATGGCGTTCGGGCTCGGATGCGCGCTGGCGCACGGCACGAAGGCGATCCGGACGCATCTCGATTCCATCGCTCCGCAGGAGACCATCTCCTGGCCGGTCTTCGAGGAACTGCGCGCCGACTGGAAGGGGCGGATCGTGCTTCAGGCCGCCTGTCTCGTCGGCATCGAGACCGTCCGCGACGAAGCCTTCTTCGCCGCGCTCGCGAAGCGCGTGGCGCGGGCCGGCGGCGTGCTCGGCTGCGTGACCTACATGGTGCCGGACCTCGACCAGCTGCTCGATCGCGTATTCCGCGCCGCGATCGACCACGGGCTCGACCTCGACTTCCACGCCGACGAGACCGACGACGTCGAAGCGGTGTCGCTGCGCAGGATCGCGGACAAGGCGCTGGAGCACGGCTTCGAGGGCCGGATCCTCGCGGGCCATTGCTGCTCGCTCGCCCGCCAGCCCGACGCCGAGGTGCTCGAGACGCTGGACAGGGTGGCGCGGGCCGGCGTCGCCGTCGTCTCGCTGCCGATGTGCAACATGTATCTCCAGGACCGCCGTCAGGACGGGACCACCCCGCGCTGGCGCGGCGTGACGCTCCTGCACGAGATGAAGGCGCGGGGCATCGAGGTCGCGGTCGCTTCCGACAACACGCGCGATCCCTTCTACGCCTACGGCGATCTCGACATGCTCGAGGTCTACCGGCAGGCGACCCGGACCATCCATTTCGACCATCCGGTCGCCGACTGGCCGGCCACGGTCGGGCCCACGCCGGCGCAGATCATGCGGCTTCCCGGATACGGCATGCTGGCGGCGGGCGGCGCGGCGGATTTCATCGTCTTCAGGGGGCGGAGCTGGACCGAACTCCTGTCGCGGCCGGAGAGCGACCGGACGGTGGTGCGCGACGGCCGCGCCATCGAGACCCGCGTTCCGGACTATGCCGAACTCGACGTGCTGGCAGGGAAGGGGTGACGGGGATGGACATCGCGGCACTCAGGCGGGAACTGGACGGGCTGAGGATCGAGGACAATCCGAAACTGGTCCTCCAGAAGAGCCGCGACTTCTACTGGTACTCGCCCGTGCTGAAGCGCCAGCTCGACCATGTGACGGCCGATCTCGTGGTCTCGCCCCGGTCGGAAGCGGAGGTGATCCGCGTGCTCGCGGCGTGCCACCGCCACGGCGTCCCGGTCACGCCGCGCGGCACCGGCACCGGCAATTACGGCCAGGCGATGCCGCTGTCGGGCGGCGTGATACTCGACCTTTCGGCCATGAACGCGGTCAAGGAGATCGCGCCGGGGCGCGTCGTGTGCGAGGCGGGCGCGGTGATGGCCGACATCGACCGCGCCGCGCGGGCGCATTCGGGGCAGGAGCTCAGGATGCACCCGTCCACCTACAATACCGCTTCGATCGGCGGTTTCGTCGCGGGCGGGTCGGGCGGCGTCGGCTCGATCAATTTCGGGGGCCTGCGCGATTTCGGAAACGTGATCCGGCTCAGGGTCATCACGATGGAGGCCGAGCCGCGTGTGCTGGAACTCAGCGGCGAGGACCTGCACAAGGTCACGCATGCCTACGGCACGAACGGCATCATCACGGAGGTGGAGATGCCGCTGACGGCCGCCTACGGATGGGTGGACGTCATCGTCGGCTTCGACGACTTCCTGGATGCCGCGCGCTACGCCAACGCGCTCGCCTGCCAGGACGGGCTGCTCACCAAGCTTGTGACGCCGATCGCCGCGCCGGTGCCGCAGCTCTATTTCAGGCGGCACGCGAAATACTTCCGCGACGGCCAGTCGATCTGCCTCGTCATGGTCGCGCCGCAGTCGCTGGACGCGTTCCTGGCCTTCACGCGGCGGCAGGCAGGCCAGGTCGTCTTCAACGCCGCAACGGCATCTCCGGATGCGCTGAAAGGCCTGCCGCCGAATTACGAGCTCTCCTGGAACCACACCACGCTGCGGGCGCTGCGCGTCGATCCCGCGATCACCTACCTGCAGACGCTCTATCCCTTCCCGGACCAGATCGCGCTCGTGGAGAAGATGGAGACGCTGTTTCCGGGCGAGGTGTTCGGCCATCTCGAATTCGTGCGCTTCGACGGCAACGTCACCTGCTTCGGCCTGCCGCTCGTCCGCTTCACGACCGAGGAGAGGCTGGACGAAATCATCAGGCTGCACGAGGCGAACGGCGTTCCCGTGTTCAATCCCCACCGCTACACGCTGGAGGAGGGAGGGATGAAGCAGACGGATGAAATCCAGCTCGCCTTCAAGCGGGAGGCCGACCCGCAGGGCCTGCTCAACCCCGGCAAGATGATTGCCTGGGAAAACCCCGACTACGATTTCCGATCGGGAAAGGTGTTCCTGTTCAAGGGGCTGGAGAGGGCGGGATGAGGGAGCGCGCCGGATGAAAATCCTCGTCGTCCATGCCCATCCGGTCGAGACGAGCTTCAACGCGGCGCTGTTCGGCATGGTCGTGGACCGGCTGGCGAAGGCGGGTCACGCGGTCGACGCCCTCGATCTCTACGCGCAGGGCTTCGACCCTGTCCTTTCGCGGAGCGAAAGGCTCGGCTACCACGACGCCCCGGCAAACATCCTGCCCGTGGCGGATCATGTCGAGCGGCTTCGCAGCGCCGACGCGATGGTGCTTGTCTTCCCGGTCTGGAATTTCGGCTTTCCCGCGCTGCTCAAGGGCTGGTTCGACCGCGTGTTCCTGCCGGGCGTCTCGTTCGACCTCGTGGACGGCAAGGTACGGCCGAAGCTGCACAATATCGGCCGGCTCGCTGCCGTGACGTCCTATGGCGGCAGCCGGTTCAGGGCGATGCTGGTCGGCGACCCGCCGCGCAGGATCGTCAAGCGGCTGCTGCGCGCCACCATCCGCCCCGGCGCGCGCGTCGACTATCTCGCGCACTATGCGATGAACGTATCGACCGATGCGAGCCGCGCGCGTTTCATGCGCAAGGTCGCAGGCGTGATGGAAGCATTCTGAATGCGCGTCCTCGTCGTCTACTGCCATCCCGTGCCGGAGAGCTTCTGCGCGTCCCTGCGCGACATGGCCATGGAGACGCTCCGGTCGAAGGGGCACGAGACGCGGCTCGTCGATCTCCACGCCGAAGGCTTCGATCCGGTAATGGGCGCCGAAGAGCGCAGGGCCTACAATGACGGGCCGCCGGCCGATCCCGCGCTCGCGCCGCATTTGGCGCATCTGCGCTGGGCGGAGGCGATCCTGTTCGTCTATCCGACCTGGTGGTACGGGCTTCCGGCGATGCTGAAGGGCTGGCTCGACCGGGTGTTCGCGCCCGGCGTGGCGTTCGACCTGCCTGCGGGAAACGGCCCGATCGTGCCGCGGCTCGGCAATGTCGGCACGCTGGCGGTTGTGACGACATGCGGCGCGCCGCGATGGTGGTCGATCCTGATCGGGCAGCCGGGAAGGCGCACCATATTGCGCGGCATCAGGGCGCTGTGCACGCGGCGATGCCGGACGCTCTACATGGCACACTACCTCATGGACGCATCCACGGACCGGACCCGGAGCGCCTTTGTCGACAAGGTCAGGCGCAAGCTCGCCCGGCTGTGACGCGAGCCTATGTGCCGCCACCTTCTGGCCCATATAGCGAGACGCTATTTGACTTGGAGCCTTCGGCGCGGCTGTCATCCCGGCAACAGAGAACCGGAGCAGGTCAGGACATGAGCGAAACGAGGGAATTCGGCGAGTGGATCGGGCGAAGCTCGGAGGCCGAGGATCTGGTGACGGCGGAGCTCGTCGCGCGCTACCGTGCGATCCTTGACCCGCATCTGGCGCCCGCGCCGGACGATGCCGCGCCGCTCTGCCTGCACTGGTGCCTGTCGCCGGCGGTTGCCCCGATGGCCGAACTGGGCCGCGACGGTCATCCGGCGCTGAACCGCAACCTGCCGCCGGTGCCCAATCCGCGGCGCATGTGGGCAGGCGGCGAGGTGGAGACGCATGACTGGCTGCGTGTCGGCGACACGGTGCGGCGCGTCTCCACGATCGCCGACGTCTCGAAGAAGACGGGCAGGACGGGCGAACTCTGGTTCGTGGCCGTGAACCACGACTATCTCACGCCGCGCGGACTGGCGATCCGCGAGCGGCAGGACCTCGTCTATCGCGAGGAGGCCAGGCCCGACGCTCCGGCTCCGGCCAGCGCGGCGGCGGCACCGACGGCCCGCGCCTCGCAACGCCGATGGGACGTCGAGCCGGGTCCGGTGATGCTCTTTCGCTATTCGGCCATCACCTTCAACGGCCACCGCATCCACTACGACCTGCCATATGCGACGGGGGTGGAAGGCTATGCGGGGCTCGTGGTCCATGGCCCGATCCAGGCGACTTTGCTGATGAACCTCGCGGCCGTCGCCGAAGGCCGTCCGCCGCGCCGCTTCCGCTATCGCGGCGTCGCGCCCGCGATCGCCGAAAGGCCGCTCGGCGTGTGCGCGGGCGGGAAGGGCCGCTACTGGACGGAAGGGCTCGACGGGACGGTCCATATGGAGGCCGAAATCCTAGAAGATTAGCCTATAGCCGTCCCAGCAAAACTGTCTTTGCCTCGACGCCGAAGCTGGCGGACCATCCCTAGATCGTGATCCGGAACGCAGCGGGAGAGCCGCGTCCGGTGCGTCAAGGGAGGACTTACAATGGCATTCAGCAAGCTCGCCGCCTCGGTCGCCGCGCTCGGCATGGCCATGGCGCTTCCGCTTCAGGCCTGGGCGCAGGACAAGCCCGCGGAACTGAAGATCGGCATCACCACCTTCACCTCCGGCATGGCGTCCGTGTTTGGCGTGCCGGCGCGCGCCGCCGCCGAAATGCTCGCCGAGAACATCAACAAGGCGGGCGGCATCCAGGGCGTGCCGGTCAAGCTCTTCTTCGTCGACGAGGGAGCGGGCGCGGAGGCGCTGACCACCGAATACCGCCGCCTCGTCCAGGACGAGAAGGTCGACGTGACCTTCGCGGCGATCTCGTCGGGCAACTGCATCAACCTGGTGCCGCTGGCCGAAGACCTCAAGATGCTCAACTTCATGTGGGATTGCGGCACGCAGCGCGTCTTCGAGGAGGCCGACTACCGCTACTCCTTCCGCACGCAGGCCAACGCGACGCCCGAGATGATGGCGACGCTGCTCTATCTCCTCAAGACCAAGCCCGACTTCAAGACGATCGCCGTCGTCAACCAGGACTATGCCTGGGGCCGCGACAGCTGGGAGCTCTTCTCCAAGGCGCTGAAGCAGCTCAAGCCCGACGTCGAGGTGGTGGCGGAGATGTTCCCCAAGCTCGGTGCTCCGGATTTCTCGGCCGAGATATCGCGGCTGCTCGCCACGCAGCCCGACGTCGTGCTGTCGACGTCCTGGGGCGGCGACCTCGACACGCTCGTGCGCCAGGCCAACCAGCGCGGGCTTCTCCAGTCGTCGACCTTCGTGCTGCCGCTGCTCGAATCCTCGATCCAGCGCCTGGCCGGCGAAGTGCCGGACGGCGTCATCATCGGCGCGCGCGGCGACCACTACTTCCTGCACCCCGAATACAAGGACGACGCCGGCTTCCAGGCGTTCGTGAACCAGTACAAGGAAAAGACGGGCGAGTTCCCGATCTATCCGGCTTTCCACATGGCACAGGCCTTCGCCGCGCTGCAGGCTGCCTACGACAAGGCGGCGGCGGCCAATGGCGGCAACTGGCCGGATCGCGAGAAGGTCGTCGACGCCATGGAGGGGCTCGAGTTCCGCGGCCACGGCCGTCCGCTGACGATCCGCGAGGACAACCAGGGGCTCGAGGCGCAGATGCTGGGCGTGACGAAGACCGTGCCAGACCATCCGTTCCCGGTGATCGACCGGATCATGATCTTCGACGCCAAGGACATCATGGCGCCCGCCGGCACCAACTCGGTCGAATGGATCGGCACGCTCGACGCCTCCTTCATCGATACGCCGGCCAAGGAATACGCGCACGAATAGTCACGGGCGTTCGCCGCGCCGGCCCGGCTGATCGCCGGGCCGGCGCATCGGCCACAGAAATCGGATCGGGACGGGCCGCGGCATGAACACCACGCTGCTCATACTCGCCGTCTTCGACGGCATCGCCTACGGCGCGCTGGTCTTTCTCGTCGCCGTGGGGCTGACGCTGGTCTTCGGCGTCATGCGCATCCTCAACGTCGCCCATGGCAGCTTCTACGCGCTGGGCGCCTACGCGGCCGCGAGCCTCGGACTGCTGCTCAGCAAGTACGGCCTGTCGCCATGGCTGATGTATCCGCTCTTCGCGGTGGCGGCGGCCGCCGTCGGCATCGCGGTCGGCGGTGTCATGGAGCGCTTCCTGCTGCAGCGCATCTACGCCAAGGAGGAGGCGCTGCAGCTTCTCGTCACCTTCTCGGTGTTCATGATCCTCGACAATGCGCAGCGGCTGATCTGGGGCGTCCAGCCCTATTTCTACACCGATCCGCTGCGGCTTCTCGGCAATGTCCGCATCGCGGGCATCACCTACACCTCCTACCAGGTCATCTTCCTGCCGCTCGTGGCGCTGTCGGTGCTTTTCGGGCTGCGCTGGTTCCTGCGCAACACGCTGGCCGGCTCGGTGATCGTCGCAGTCACCGAAGACCGCGAGGCGGCAACGGCGATCGGCATAAACGCCCGAAAGGTCTTCTTCCTGACCTTCGTCATCGGCGCCACGCTTGCCTCGCTCGGCGGGGCCTTGGCCTCGCCGACGACCTCGGTGCTGCCCGGCATCGGCGCGGAGATGATCGTGCTCTCCTTCGCGGTGGCGGCGACGGCCGGTCTCGGCCAGATCGAGGGGGCGGCGCTGGCCGCGCTGATGATCGGGCTCGGACGCTCCATCGCGGTGTTCTTCGCGCCCGAATTCGAGGTGCTGATGCCATACCTCATCATGGTCGTCGTGCTGCTGATCCGGCCGGAAGGCCTGTTCGGCAAGACCGCAGCGCGGAAGATCTGACCATGCTGATGCGCATCGTCCTTCCCGTCATCCTGGTCATCGCTGCCGCCTATCCGCTGGTCTCCGGCTCGTCGGGCGCCTTCCTCACCATCGTCTGGTCCAAGGCGCTGCCGGTGTTGGGGATCATCCTGCTCCTCCAGGCGGGCCAGGTCTCCTTCGGCCATGCGATGTTCTTCGCCGTCGGGGCCTACACGATCGGCTTCGTGGGGCGGACCTGGGCGGGGGACCTGGCACTGCTGCTGCCGGCCGCCGTCGCCACCTCGCTCGTCGCCGGCCTCTTCGTCGGCGTGTTCGTGGTGCGCTACCGCTACATCTTCTTCGGCATGCTGAACCTGGCCTTCTCGATGGTGCTGTTCTCGCTGCTGGAGAAGATGATCCACTATACCGGCGGCTCCGACGGTCTGCGCATCGCCCGCCCGACCATCCTCGGCCAGGTGCTGCAGCGCCACGAATACGAGACGATCCTCTACTTCGTGTCGCTGGGCCTGCTGGCCATTGCGCTCTATGCGCTGCACCGTTTCCTCGACAGCCCGATCGGCCATGCGCTGAAGGCGATCAAGACGAACGAGACGCGCCTCGAATATCTCGGCATATCGGCGCGGCGTACGCTGCTCGTCGCCTATGTGGTGTCGGCCGTGCTGGCCGGGCTCGGCGGCGCGCTCTTCGCCGCCATCCAGGGCATCGCCACGCCGGAGTATTCCTACTGGGTGCGTTCGGGCGAGTTCGTCTTCGTGGCGATCCTCGGCGGGACCGGCCACGTGGCAGGCGCGCTGGCGGGCGCGTTCGTCTACGAGTTCATCCGGGCGACGGCCGCCGCCTATGTGGGCGATACGTGGCAGCTTACGCTCGGCGTGGTGCTGCTGGCGGTCATCCTGTTCGCGCCGAACGGGATCGTCGGCATCTTCGGAGGGCTGGGCAGGCGCCTGCGCAAGTCCGAGCCCGAGAGGGACGAGACAGGCCGGATCGCCGACGCGGCCCGCGCCGGAGGCAGGCCATGAGCGCGATGCTGTCGGCACGGGGGCTCGCCATCCGCTTCGGCGGGGTGGTCGCGGCCGAGGACGTCTCGCTCGATGTCCACGAGGGCGACACGCTCGCCATCATCGGGCCGAACGGAGCGGGAAAGACGACCTTCCTCAACATCTGCACGGGCTACCTGAAGCCCCAGGCCGGCGCCGTGACGTTTCGCGATCGCGACATTCTCGGCCAGTCGCCGCGCGCCATCACGCGGCTCGGCATCGCCCGCGCCTTCCAGATTCCGCAGCTCTTTGCCGAACAGACCGTGCTGGAGAACATGCTGGTCGCGGCATCGTCGACGGCGGGCCGCAGTGCCCCCTTCACGCCGCTCAGGAACATACCCGAGCGCGAGGACGTGGATCGCGTGTTGCGGCTGGTGCGCTGCGACGACGTTGCCGACCGCGTCGCCTCCGAACTGCCCGAAGGCAAGCGCAAGCTGGTGGACATCGCGCTCGCCCTGGCGCTCAAGCCCGAAGTGCTCCTGATGGACGAGCCGACGTCGGGTGTCGCGTCGTCGGAGAAGTTCGCGATCATGGACACGCTGATCGGCGCGCTGAAGGAGCGTTCGGTGACGGCCGTGTTCGTCGAGCACGACATGGAGATGGTGTCGCGCTACGCCAACCGGGTTGCCGTGTGGAGTGCGGGTCGAATCCAGAAGGAGGGGCCGCCCGATACCGTGCTGACCGATCCGGAAGTGATCCGGACCGTGATCGGAGTGTGACGATGCTCGAACTCGAGGACGTATCGGTCCAGATCGCCGGCACGCCGGTGCTCAGGCGCGTCGGCTTCTCGGTCGCGACGGGCGAGACGATCGCCTTCGTCGGACGCAACGGCGCGGGCAAGACCACGACGCTGCGTGCCATCATGGGGCTCGTCGCCTCGACCGGGCGGATCCGGCTCAACGGGGAGGCGCTGGAGGCGGTGGCGCCGCACGAGAGGCCGAGGATGGGCATCGGCTACGCGCCGGAAGACCGCCGGCTCTTCTCGGCCTTCAACGTGGAGGAAAACATCCTCCTTCCCGCGCGCGTGGCGAGGCTCGACCCGCCGGAGACGCGACGCCGTCTCGACCGCGTCCACTCGATCCTGCCGGAACTGAAGGAGATGGGACCGCGGCCGGCGGGTTCCGTGTCGGGAGGGCAGGGCAAGATGGTCGCGCTCGGCCGGGCGCTCATGCTCGGCACGCGGCTCGTGCTCCTCGACGAGCCCTTCCAGGGACTGGCCCCGGTGCTCGCCAACCGGTATGCAGAGGCACTGCGCGCGCTGCGCGACAGCGACCCATCGCTGTCCCTGCTCATCACAGAGTCCAATCCGGCGCTGCTCAGGAATTTCGCCGAGCGCACGCTGACCATCGAGCGCGGCGAGATCGCCCGCACCACCGATTTCGAAAGGGTATGACCATGAACGTCTCCTCATCCGCACCGTCGCCGAGCGCCAAGCTGGACATGCCGGCCAAGGGCGTCTTCATCGACAACAAGTGGCGCCCGTCCAAGTCCGGCAAGACGATCGACGTGGTCGCACCGGCCGAGGGCAGCGTGTTCGCGCAGATCGCCGCCGGCAACGCGGCCGACATCGACGATGCCGTGAAGGCCGCGCGCAGGGCCTTCGAGGAAGGTGCGTGGGGCAGGATGCCGGCCGCCGAACGCGGCAGGCTGCTCTCGAAGCTCGGAATGGCGATCCTCGACAATTTCGAGGAACTCGCCGCGCTCGAAGCACGCGACACGGGCAAGCCGATGAAGCAGGCGCGCGCCGACATCCAGGCCTGCGCGCGCTACTTCGAATTCTACGGCGGCGCCGCCGACAAGTTCCACGGCGAGACGATCCCCTTCCTGTCGGGATATTTCGTCGCGACCGAGCGCGAGCCGCATGGTGTGACGGGCCACATCATTCCGTGGAACTACCCGGCGCAGATGTATGGTCGCACGCTCGCGCCCGCGCTCGCGGTCGGCAACGCCACGGTCATGAAGCCGGCCGAGGAAGCATGCCTGACGCCGCTGAGGCTGACGGAACTGGCAGCCGAGGTTGGCTTCCCCGAAGGCGCGATCAACGTCGTGCCGGGGCTCGGCGAGGAGGCGGGCGCCGCGCTCAGCGACCATCCCGGCATCGATTTCATCTCGTTCACGGGCAGTCCCGAGGTGGGCGTGCTCGTGCAGACGGCGGCCGCGCGCAACCATATCGGCTGCACGCTGGAACTCGGCGGCAAGTCGCCGCACGTCGTCTTCGCCGATGTCGATCTCGACGCCGCATTGCCGACGCTCGTCAACGCGATCGTGCAGAATGCCGGGCAGACCTGCTCGGCCGGCTCCCGGCTGCTCGTGGAAAAGAGCGGCTACGACAGGATCGTCGGCGCGGTCGCCGAACGCTTCGCCACGCTCAGGGCGGGCACGCCGGAGATGGACCTCGATCTCGGCCCCGTCATCAGCAAGCGCCAGCAGGGGCGCGTCCAGAATTTCTGCAACGGCGCCGGCAGCGACGGCATTCCGCTGGTGGCAGAGGGACGCATCGCCGACGGCGTGCCGGCCGGCGGCTTCTTCGTCGCGCCGAAGCTCTTCGGGCCCGTGCCGCGGTCCAACACGCTGGCGCGCGACGAGGTGTTCGGGCCGGTCATGGCCGTCATCCCCTTCGAGGACGAAGCCGATGCGATCGCGGTCGCCAACGGGACCGAGTTCGGGCTGATCGCCGGCATCTGGTCCGAGAACGCCAAGCGCGCGACGCGCGTGGCGCGCAAGGTGCGGGCGGGGCAGGTCTACGTCAACGCCTATGGCGCGGGCGGCGGCATCGAGCTGCCCTTCGGCGGCATGAAGAAATCCGGCCATGGCCGCGAGAAGGGTTTCGCAGCGCTGCACGATTTTTCAACGCTGAAGACGATCATCTTCAAGCACGACTGAAGAAACAGGAATTAAAGACATGAGATTGAAAGACAAGACGGCGCTCGTGACGGGTGGCGCCTCGGGCTTCGGCGCCGAGATCGCCGCGAGCTTCGCGCGCGAGGGCGCCAGGGTCGTCATCATGGACCTGAACGGCGAAGGCGCGGCGGCGCAGGCCAGCAGGATCGGCAACGCCGCGCAGGGCGTGGCCGGCGACGTGACGAGCGCAGCCGATACGGCCAGGGCGGTCGACGCGACGGTCGCCTTCGGCGGCAGGCTCGACATCGTGGTCAACAATGCCGGCTGGACGCACCGCAACAAGCCGATGATGGAGGTCACGGAGGAGGAGTACGACAAGCTCTACGACGTCAACGTGCGCTCCATCTTCCACATGACGCGCAAGGTCGTGCCGCTGATGCGCGCGCAGGGCGGCGGTGTGATCATCAACATCGGCTCGACGGCCGGCATCAGGCCGCGGCCGGGCCTGACCTGGTACAATTCCACCAAGGGCGCGGTGAACCTGCTGTCGCGGTCGATGGCGGTCGAACTCGCGCCCGACAGGATCAGGGTCAACTGCGTGGCGCCGGTCATCGGCGCGACGGGCCTGCTCGAATCCTTCATGGGCGTGCCCGACACGCCGGAGAACCGCGCGAAGTTCATTGCCACGATACCGATGGGCCGCATGTCGGAGCCCAAGGACATCGCCAATGCGTGTCTCTATCTCGCCTCCGACGAGGCCGAGTTCATCACGGGCGTGGTGCTCGAGGTGGATGGCGGCCGCACGATCTGAGAGAGGCGGGGGGTCGAAAGGAGGGGTTGCAGCCAGACAGCGGAATGCAAGACTGGATTGCGCTGGAGGGAGGAACTGGCGAAGCCAGGTGGGCCGGCGTCCCAAGAAGCACATTACCGAGGAGGAGTAGATGATTCGCAGGATCGCATCGGCCGGTCTGGCCGCATTCGCCGGTATGGGCCTCACGCTCGCAGTCGCCCAGGCCCAGGACACCGCGCCGGCATCGGCGCCCGACGCGCCGGAATGGTGCAAGTCGAAATGGGGCCCCGACGACGAGATCGGCGCGGCCAACCTCATCACGCCCGAAAGCGTGCTGGCGGCATCCAAGCTCGTCAAGACCGGCAAGACCTATTCGCTGGGCGGCGAGACCAATGCCAAGACGCCGGCCTTCGGCACGCGCTCATGGGCGCTCGTCGTCAACCAGCCCGGCCAGACGGGCGGTGTGGGCCTCGGCCCCACGAAGACCAACTACAATGACGACATCTACATGGGCTATGTCGGCATCGGCTCGCAGCTCGACGGACTGGGCCATATCGGCGTCGACAACGTCTTCTACAATTGCCACAAGAACTCCGATTTCGTGCAGGCCGCCGGCCTGCAGAAGCTGGGCGTTGAGAAGCTGCCCAATTTCGTGGCGCGTGGCGTGCTGCTCGACATGACCGATCATTTCGGCCAGGAGGTGCTGGAGGCCGGGACCGCCTTCAACCGTGCGGAGATCGAGGCGCAGGCCGCCAAGCAGGGCGTCGAGATACGCGAGGGAGACGTGGTTCTCTTCCACACGGGATGGCAGTCGCTCGTGGGTCAGGACAATGCGCGCTTCCTGGCCGGCGAACCGGGACTGGGCAAGGACGGCGCGCTGTTCCTGGCCGAAAAGAACATCCTGGCGGCCGGCGCCGACACCTGGGGGCTTGAGGCCGTGCCGTTCGAGCCCGGCGTCGGCATCTTCGAGGTGCACCAGATCCTGCAGCCGCGCAACGGCATCTTCATACTCGAGAACATGATCACGGAGGAACTCGTGGCCGACCAGGCATGGGAGTTCATGTTCGTGCTCGGCCATTCGAAGTTCACGGGCGGCGTCCAGGCGATCATCAACCCGACCGCCATCCGCTGATCCCTGCGCAACGAACGACCGCCGGCGGCACCACTCCGCCGGCGGTTTTCGTTCGGGCGCATGCCGATCGCCTCGCGCGTGGAGCGGACGGCGTCTCCAGGCGTTGTCGGAGGTGATCGCGAAAGACCTGTTTCCTTCGGCCGCCGAAACGGTCTAGACAGCGCGAACCCCGCATCCACGCCAGTGCAGGAGGCGCCGTTGGACGACAACGCAAGACCAGCGCCCGAAGAGACCGAGCGCGTCCACTCCGACATCTACGGCGAGGACGGGGCCGTGCGCGCGTCGTATCTCGCCCATATCGGCGCGGCGATCGCGGACCGGGACACGATCACGCTGCGCGAGGACGTGTCCGGACTGCACCAGTCGGAACTCGGCGACCTGATCGAGGCGCTGATGCCCGAGCAGCGCCGCGCGCTGGTCGAGCTCATGGGCTCGGATTTCGACTACACGGCGCTGACCGAGGTCGACGACGCGATCCGGCAGGACATCGTCGAGCACATCCCCAACGCGCAGATCGCGCAGGCCGTCCAGGATCTCGATTCCGACGACGCGGTCTACATCCTCGAGGACCTCGACCAGCAGGACCAGGAAGAAATCCTGGCCCAGCTTCCCTTCACCGAGCGCATCCGCCTGCGCCGGGCGCTGGACTACCCGGAAGAGACCGCCGGCCGGCGCATGCAGACCGAGTTCGTGGCCGTCCCGCCGTTCTGGACGGTCGGCCAGACCATCGACTACATGCGCGAGGACCGGAACCTGCCGGATTCCTTCAGCCAGATCTTCGTCATCGACCCGGGGTTCAAGCTTCTCGGCGCCGTCGACCTCGACCGCATCCTGCGCTCACAGCGCACGGTCAAGATCGAGGACGTGATGCACGAGACCCGGCATGCCGTGCCGGCGACGATGGACCAGGAGGAGGCGGCGCAGATCTTCGAGCAGTACGACCTTCTGTCGGCCGCCGTGGTCGACGAGAACGAGCGCCTCGTCGGCGTGCTCACCATCGACGACGTGGTCGACGTCATCCAGCAGGAAGCCGAGGAAGACCTTCTGCGCATGGGCGGCGTCGGCGACGAGGAACTGTCGGACACGGTCGCGGCCACGTCGCGCTCGCGCGTTCCCTGGCTGATGGTCAACCTCGTCATGGCCTTCCTCGCGGCATCGGTCATCAGCCTGTTCGACGCCACGATCCAGGAGATCGTGGCACTGGCGATCCTGATGCCCATCGTGGCGGGCATGGGCGGCAACGCCGGCTCGCAGACCATGACCGTGACGGTGCGGGCGCTCGCGACCCGGGATCTCGACATCTACAATGCCGGCCGCATCATCCGCCGCGAACTCGGCGTCGGCCTGATCAACGGCGCGCTCTTCGCCACCCTCATCGGCATCGTCGCGGGCTTCTGGTTCTCCAATCCCAGCCTGGGCGGCATCATCGCGGCCGCCATGGTCATCAACATGTTCGTGGCCGCGCTCGCCGGTATCCTCATTCCGCTGACGCTCGACCGGTTCGGCGCCGACCCTGCCGTGGCGTCGGCCGTGTTCGTCACCACGATCACCGACGTCGTCGGCTTCTTTGCCTTCCTTGGCCTCGCCACCTGGTGGTTCGGGCTCTTGTGACCCCGTCCGGTTTGGCCGGAAATGCTAAGACGGTGCGCTGCCGTCTCGACTAGCCTTCCTTCCCGGTCAGCCCGCGCCCGCCGGGCCGCGGGCCGAAGTTCGACCTGAACCGAAGGGGAAGGACCATGGTTTCGCGTTTCTCGAGAGCCGCGCTGTCCGGTGCGGTCATGCTGACGGCGGCAGGGGCCGCCACCGCCCATCCGCTCGACGGCTTGACGACGGACGAGATATCCGCCGTCGTCGGGATCCTGGTGTCGGAAGGCAAGGCGGACGACACCGCTCGCTACCCGCTGATTGAGCTCCGCGAGCCGGAGAAGGCGGACGTGCTCGCCTGGAAGGAAGGCGATGCGCTCGCCCGCGAGGCGGTCGTGAACGTCAAGACCGCCGAGGGCGTCTTCAAGGGCATCGTCGACCTGTCGCAGCGCAAGGTCACGAGCTGGGAGCCTGCAGAGGGCCAGCCGATGATCCTGCTGGAGGAGTTCCTGGGCGCGATGGAACAGGTGCTCGCCGAGCCCGATTTCGTCGCCGGCCTGGAAAAGCGCGGCCTCAAGCCCGGCGACGTCTTCTGCCTGCCGCTGACGGCCGGCACGTTCGGCCTGCCGGAGGAAGAGGGCAGGCGTCTCCTCAAGGTGCCGTGCTACGTCAGCCCGTCGGGGTCGAACTTCTACGCCAAGCCGATCGAGGGCCTGTTCGCGACGGTCGACCTGACGACGCGGACCGTGCTTGCCGTCACCGATACCGGGGTGGTGCCGCTGCCGCAGGACGACTGGGGCTACACGGAGGACGAGATCGCCGCGCGCGACGGCGTGACCATGCGCGCCGCGGCGAACCCGGCGACGCTGTCGCAGCCCGCCGGGGCCAACTTCACGGTCGACGGGGCAGGCGTGAACTGGGACATGTGGAGCTTCCGCTGGCGCGTCGACAAGCGGCCGGGCGTGGTGCTTTCCGACATCAAGGTGAACGATGGCTCGGGCCCGCGGCAGGTGCTCTACCAGGCGCATCTGTCGGAGGTCTTCGTGCCCTACATGGATCCCGACATCGGCTGGTACTTCCGAACCTACATGGATTCGGGCGAATACGGCTTCGGCATCTTCCTCAGCCCGCTCAAGGCAGGCGTCGACTGCCCGGACTATGCCCGCTTCCTGCCGGCGGTGGTGCATGACGACGCCGGCGCGCCGGTCGAGATCCCCGATGCGCTGTGCATCTTCGAGCGCAGCGTCGGCGATCCCGCCTGGCGCCACTACGAGATATTCGCGCAGACCCCCGACGCGCCCGTGCCGACGGAAGGTCGCCCGGCGAGCGAACTCGTCGTGCGCTCCGCATCGGAGGTCGGCAACTACGACTATCTCGTCGACTACGTCTTCCAGCAGAACGGCATGATCCGCATCATGATCGGGGCAACCGGGCTCGACGCGGTGAAAGGCGTGGCGTCCACTTCCATGAAGGACGCGACGGCGGAGGCCGACACGCGCTACGGCACGCTGATCGCGCCCAATCTCGTGGCGCCGAACCACGATCACTTCTTCAACTTCCGGCTCGATTTCGACATCGACGGGCAGGAGAACATGTTCATGCGCACGGCGCTGGTGCCGGCCGAGAACCTGCCCGCCGACCTGCCGCGACGGTCCATGTGGGTGACGAAGAACGAGATGCCGATGACCGAGATGGCGGCGCGCTACAAGGTCAATCCGGCCACGCCCGCCATGTACCACATCATGAACATGGGCAAGGAAAGCGCGCTCGGCCACAATCCCGGCTACATGATCCTGCCGGAAAACAGCGTCGCCTTCTCGCCGCTCGACGTGGAGAACGATCCGCCGGCGCGGCGCAACGCCTACATCGCCTACAATTTCTGGAACACGCCCTACAATCGCGAAGAGCGCTACGCGGGCGGCGAATACGCCTTCCAGAGCGACGGAACGGACGGGCTGGCGGCCTGGGTGGAGCAGGACCGCAACATCCACGGCACCGACATCGTCACCTGGTACACGATGGGCTTTCACCACGTGCCGCACATGGAGGACTGGCCGGTCATGTCGACCATGTGGCGGGGCTTCACGCTGATGCCCTACAATTTCTTCCCCCGGAACCCGGCGATGACGATCCGCAATCCATCGTGACGCGGGGACGAGTTGACGAGCGAGGCAGGTCGCTTCTACCGTTGGGCGACTGACGGCGGAGGCGGTGCCTTGCCCGATACCGGTGGACTGGGACGCATCGACGCGCGGGTGCTCGAAGGGCTCACGCCCATCATCCGCGCGGCGGGCGTCGACCCCGAAGAGGCCGAAAGGCGTGCCGGCTTCGCAGGCGCGGCACTGCGCCCGGACGAACGGTCGATCCGCCTGTCGCAATTCGTGCGCTTCCTCGAGACCGCCGGCGATCTCAGCCGCGACCCGGCCTTCATGTGGCGATGCGGCCGGCGCTACAGCACGGTCGGCGTGTCGGAACTGCTTCCCGACCTGCGCCCGCCGATGGCGCTCGGCGGGCTGCTCGTGCGGCTGGTGGACGCGGTGAACCGGGTACAATCCGACAGCATCGTCCGGCTGTCGGTTGCCGACGGGCTCGCCGCCGTCGAATACCGGGTCCTCGACCCGTCCGTGTGGCCGCGGTCGCGCGACGTGGAATTCACCTTCGGATTCTTCGACGGCATCGTGAAATCCTATGCCGGGCCGGATTTCCGGCCGGAACTCGTGGCGTTCGAGCACGAGGCCGACCACCGCAGCGCCGCCGTCCAGCGATGCATCGGGGCGGTGGCGATCCACGGGCGCCCCTGCAACCTGCTGGCGCTTCCGGCCTCGCTGCTCAACCTCGCGCCGCCGCCGGGCTCGCCGCTGCTGCGCCCCGCCGCCGGCGGGGGGATCGCAATGTCCGTCGCGCCGGAGGCCGACCTGCGCGCCTTGATGCGGGTGGCGATCCTGTCGCGGATCGGCGAGGGCGATCTCAGCCAGGCGGCGATCGCCGCGTGCTGCGGGCTTTCGGAGCGCACGCTGCGACGGCGCCTCGGCGAGGCCGGAATCGGCTTCCGCGGCGAGGTGGACAGGCTGCGCATGCTCTATGCCAGGCAGATGCTCGCCAATACCGGCCTGCCGCTCGGCGAGCTCGCCCAGCGCCTGGGCTACACCCAGCAACCCGATTTCACCCGCGCCTTCAGGCGCATGCACGGCGTGACGCCACAGGCGTTCAGGCGAAGCACGCGCGCTGGTTGAACCGTCGTTCCGCGTGATTGACTTTTACGTAAACGCCGTGTCAAGTCGGCGCATCGGCTTCCGGCACCCCGTGAAGCAGCGGCGGGACGGAGACACGATGCGGTCCGACAGGTCTGTTCGGGAATATTACTCGATCACCGAACTGACGCGGGAGTTCGACATCTCCACGCGCACGCTGCGCTTCTACGAGGACGAGGGCCTGATACAGCCCGTGCGACGCGGGCGCACCCGGCTCTTTCGTCCGTCGGACCGGCATCTCGTCAAGCAGATCATGCGCGGCAAGAGGCTCGGCTTCTCCATCAACGAGATCCGCGAGATCATCCAGATGTATCGCGAACCGCCCGGCGAGGTCGGCCAGCTCAAGCTGATGATCAAGCGGATCGAGGAAAAGCGCGAGGACCTTCGCCAGAAGCGGCGCGATCTCGAGGAGACGCTGTCGGAACTCGACCGCGCGGAAGAGGCGTGCGTGGAGCGCCTCGTCGAGCTCGGCGTCAGTACCTGATCAGATCCAGCGCCTGACGCGCTTGGCGTAGTCGCGATAGCGCTTGCCGAAGCGGATCGACAGGTGCCGCTCCTCGTTCTCGATGGCCAGCTTCTGCGTGGCGAAAGCGCACAGGATCGCGAAGATGATGAACCATGCGATGCCGAAGGCGAGACCGGCGCCGATCATCAGCGCGGCGTCGCCCAGGTAGATCGGGTTGCGGCTGAGCCGGTAGGGGCCGGTCGTCACCAGAGCGTCCGCGGCGCGGGTCGGCAGGACCGTCGTGCCCGATTTTCGCAACGTCCGGATCGCCTGGACGACGAGGAAGAGCGATCCCGCCATGACCAGCAGGCCGACGGCGAAAAGCACCTCCGAGAGGGGTGGAGGAATCCAGGGCAGGGGAACGAGCCAGGCGAGCGCGACGCTGGCCACGATGCCGCCTGCGAAGACGATGGGCGGCCACGGGACGGTTGCCGGCACCTCGCTCATCGCATCTGCTCCGCCTCGCCCGTGCATTGACGCGCCGTGGCGTCGATCCACGCGCTCATTTCGGCAGTCTGGCTTCCGTCGACGAGTTCGTCCAGCCTCTCGGTGTCCTCCGCCACGTCCAGGAAGCAGATGCAGTATCGCGTGCAGAACTCCGCGTCGCGCAGGTCGGCGCATTGCAGTTCGCAGGCGCGCATGAAGGCCGCGGCCGGGGTCTCCTGCGCGGCCGGCCAGACCTGCGAGGCCAGGAACAGGCATCCCAGCAGCACCGGCTGGTGGACCAGGTAGACCGCGAGGCTGTGGCGGCCCGCTGTCTGCAAAGGGACCGACCACCGGCCCGGCACCACGGCCCGCATGCGCGCGACGAGGCCGGCGTCCACGGCGAGCCGTCCCGCCGCGATGCCTGCGAGCACGGCACCGAACCACGGAAAGACCGGCACGAAATCGTTGGAGCGGGGCACGGTGGGCGACAGGCCCGTCCACCACAGCAGCCAGTGGTCGAAGGCATCGACGCGCAGGAGCGAGGGCAGCGCGATGACCAGGGCGCTCGCAACGAGGGTCACCGCCCACGGGAGGCCGACGAAGAGCAGCCCCGCGAGGCTGGCGAAGGCGATCTGGTGCAGGATGCCGAAGAAGATGAAGCCCGAGGGCAGGGCGACGTAGGTGGCGACGGAGATGGCGAGCGCGGCGCCGGCAACCATGGCGAAGCGGCGCCAGAAGCCTTCCCAGCGGATCGCGCGCCCGTGGGCGAGCACGAGGCTCACGCCGGCCAGGAACAGGAAACTGGAGGCGATGGCGCGGGCGAACAGTCGCCAGCCGCCCTCCGCGGTCATGCCCGGCGCCGCATAGCCGAAGAATTCGAGGTCCCAGGCGAAGTGGTAGATCGCCATGGCGACGAGGGCGAGCCCGCGCGCCAGGTCGATCAGCTCGATGCGGCCGCGCGTGACGGTGGCTTCCGCCATGCCGGACTGGAGGGAAGCCATGGGCCCCGACCGCTCGCTCAGGCCGCCGGTCTGGTGGGAATGACGAGCGCTTCCTCGACCGCGCCGTAGCCGAGCGCGGCGTCGAGCTTCAGGAAGTGCTGCCCGTCGCGCGATTCGACCTGCGGCTCAACGGTCATGCGCGGCCGTGCCTGTGCCGCGGCCACGGCGGCTGCAAGGCTGCGGGATGCCGACAGGAGCGTGAGGTTCATGCGGGTGGGAAACACGATCGTGCGCTCGCCGGCCGCCGCCAGGCGAAGCGCTTCGGCCGGCGAGACCCATTCGGTGTCCACCGTCTCGTGGCCGTCGTGGCGCGCGGCCTGCTCTGCGGGCGCGGCGGCGAGGTAGAAGAAGGTGTCGAAGCGCTTCGGGACCACGGAGGGCGTCAGCCAGCGCGAGAAGAGCGTGAGGGCGGAGAGGTCGAGCGTCAGGCGCCTCGCCGCGACATAGTCGAGGAAGCGCATCTCGCCCTTCTCAATCGCCTGACGTTCGGCGGCGGTGGCGTCGGGGTCGGCCGCCGGTCCGGTCGCGCCGAGCAGGATGCCCGATTCCTCGAAGGCCTCGCGGATGGCGGCGATGCGCGGGCCGCGCTCGACCTCGGGCACCGTGTCCCAGCCGGCGGCGTGGCCGGCCCAGACCGGGTCGCGATCGCCGTCGTCGACCTTGCCGCCCGGAAAGACCATGGCGCCCGACATGAAGTCTACCTGGTGATGCCGTCGCACCATGAGAACCTCGAGGTCCGGCCTCTCGCGCAGCAGCAATATGGTCGAGGCGGTTCTGATCGGTACAGCGGTCAAGGCGATTTCCTCCGGATCGATGCTCGTCGCGTCGCCCGCCGGCAGGCGCGACGACGCCGCCGGACGCGATGCGCCGGGAGCGCGACCATGGCATCGGGAAGCCGCGCAGCGCAAGCGCGCGACCGCCGCCGCCCTTGAATGCAAACGGGAATTGATGCACATGGCCGCGATGAGCGATCGCATCTCCCCGCGCGTTTCCAGGCCCATCGACCATTGCGTCCTGCCGGTCCGCGACCTCGACCAGGCGCGCGCGCGGCTGACTTCGCTCGGCTTCACGGTCGCGCCGGTCGGCGTGCATCCGTTCGGCACCGAGAACGCCTGCGTCTTCCTGGCCGACGGCACGTTTCTGGAGCCGCTCGCCATCGGCCAGCGAGAGACGGCGGAGGCGGCAGCGCTCGCGGGAAACGCCTTCGTGGCGCGCGACGCGGCCTACCGCTTCCGCAAGGGCGGAGACGGGTTCTCGGCACTCGTCTTCGGCACGCGCGACGCAGGCGCCGACCATGCGCAATTCGTGCGCGCGGGCATGTCGGGCGGCAAGCCGCTCGCCTTCTCACGGGCCTTCGTGGACAGGGGCGGCCTGTCCGACACCGCGACCTTCCGGCTGTCATTCGCAGCCGACATGCGGGCGCCGGACGCGTTCTTCTTCACCTGCGAGCGGGTCAACACGCCCAATGTCGACCGCTCCGCGCTGCAGGTCCATGCCAACGGTGCGGCCGGCATCGCGACGGTCGTCCTGTCCGAGCCCAACCCCACGGATTTCCAGTACATCCTCCAGGAGGTCGCCAACCAGCGCGACGTCGAGGCCCATTCCTTCGGCATGGATGTCGAGACCGCGCACGGCCGGATCAGCGTGCTCAACGCCGACGGGCTGAAGGCCTGGTTCGGCCTCGACCGTGGTCCCGAGCGCGGACTGGCGCTGGAGGCGATCGTCTTCCGCGTCGCCGACCTGGATGCCACCCGGCGCGCGCTGGGTCCGGACGTCGAGAGCGCCATGATCGGCGGGCGGCTGGTGGTCAGGCCCGCGCCGGGGCAGGGCGCCACCTTCGCCTTCGAGGAGGAGCGGCGATGAACGCGCCCGACCCGCACGTCACGGCCGGATCGGCCACATTCGGAAACGACCGCCCGCTGACACTCATCGCCGGCCCGTGCCAGATGGAGACGCGCCAGCATGCATTCGACATGGCCGGCGCGCTCATGGAGATGGCGCAGCGGCTCGGCATCGGGCTCGTCTACAAGACCAGCTTCGACAAGGCCAACCGCACCTCGCTGTCGGGCCGTCGCGGCGCCGGGCTCGACGCGGCGCTGCCGATCTTCGCCGACATCAGGTCCGAGCTCGGCCTTCCGGTGCTTACCGACATCCACACGGAAGAGCAGTGTGCCGAAGTGGCGCCGGTGGTGGACATCCTCCAGATACCGGCCTTCCTGTGCCGGCAGACCGACCTGCTCATCGCGGCGGCCCGGACTGGCAGGATCGTCAATGTCAAGAAGGGGCAGTTCCTCGCCCCCTGGGACATGCGCAACGTGGTCGCCAAGATCACGGATTCGGGCAATGCGCGCGTGCTCGTCACCGAGCGCGGCGCTTCATTCGGATACAATACGCTCGTTTCCGACATGCGCGCGCTACCGATCATGGCCGAGATCGGCGCGCCGGTCGTGTTCGACGCGACGCATTCGGTACAGCAGCCGGGCGGGCAGGGCACGTCGTCGGGCGGCGACCGGCGCTTCGTCGAGACGGTGGCACGCGCGGCCGTCGCGGTCGGCGTGGCGGGCGTGTTCGTCGAGACCCACCAGGATCCCGACAACGCGCCTTCGGACGGGCCGAACATGGTTCCGCTGAAGGACATGACAGGTCTCGTCGAGCGGCTGATGGAAATCGACCGCGTCGCCAAAAGCTTCGCCGCCGGCGGCTGAAGTATTTTTTCCGGGATCCGCAACGAACGCCCGACTGGTCCATTCTCCCTTCAAGGTCACGAACCCGTGAAAGGAGATATCAGATGACCACCCATTCCGGCCATACGGAGGCAATCCGCGCCTCCCGCGTCATCGGCACTTCGGTATACAACACCGCAGGCGAGAAGATCGGCACGATCGAGGACGTGATGCTCGACAAGCTGTCCAACGGGATCATGTACGCGGTGATCGGCTTCGGCGGTTTCCTCGGCATCGGCGAGAAGTACCACGCCATCCCGTGGTCCGTGCTCGACTACGAGAAGTCCGAAGGCGGCTACGTCGTGCCCTTTACCCGCGAGCAGCTCGAAGGCGCCCCCGCCTACACGATCGACGAGCTGACCGGCAACGACGGCAAGAAGGCGCGCGACAGCTCCTACGAGTACTACAACGTTCCGCCTTACTGGTACTGACCGAAGAGGCGTTCCATGAAGCGGCCCCGTCATCGAGACGGGGCCGTTTTCGTCGATGGCGGGCGGGAAAATTTCTCCGCCGCGCGCGTTCAGTTTTGGCGCGGAATGCCGTAAGAGCCTCGCGACCCATTCACCGGCAGCGAGGGACCGCTTCATGACCGCCATCGTCGACATCATCGGCCGCGAAATTCTCGACAGCCGGGGAAACCCGACGGTCGAAGTCGACGTCGTGCTGGAAGACGGCTCGATGGGCAGGGCGGCCGTACCGTCCGGCGCGTCGACCGGCGCGCACGAGGCGGTGGAACTGCGCGACGGCGGCGCACGCTATCTCGGCAAGGGCGTCGAGCGCGCTGTCGAGGCCGTCAACGGCGAGATATTCGAGGCGATCGGCGGGCTGGAGGCGGAAAACCAGATCCAGATCGACCGCACGATGATCGAGCTCGACGGCACGCCCAACAAGTCGAGGCTCGGCGCGAATGCCATCCTTGGCGTGTCGCTCGCCGTCTCCAAGGCAGCCGCCGAGGCAGCCGGCCTGCCGCTCTACCGCTATGTCGGCGGCGCATCCGCCCATGTGCTTCCAGTGCCGATGATGAACATCGTCAATGGCGGCGCGCATGCCGACAACCCGATCGACTTCCAGGAATTCATGATCATGCCGGTCGGCGCGGAGAGCTTCCGCGAGGCGCTGCGCTGGGGTGCGGAAATCTTCCACACGCTCAAGAAGGGCCTCAAGGACGCCGGGCACAACACGAATGTCGGAGACGAGGGCGGCTTCGCACCCAACATCAAGAGCGCGGAGGCCGCGCTGGACTTCGTCATGGCGTCGATCGAGAAGGCCGGCTACCGCCCGGGCGAGGACGTCGCCATCGCGCTCGACTGCGCGGCCACCGAGTTCTTCAAGGAAGGCAAGTACGTCTACGAGGGCGAGCGCAAGTCACGCGATCCGAAGGCGCAGGCGAAGTACCTCGCGAAGCTCGTGGGCGACTATCCGATCATCTCGATCGAGGACGGCATGGCCGAGGACGACTGGGACGGCTGGAAGGCGCTCACGGACCTGGCAGGAAAGAAGTGCCAGCTCGTCGGCGACGATCTCTTCGTCACCAATTCGGCGCGTCTCCGGGACGGCATCCGCATGGGCGTGGCGAACTCGATCCTCGTCAAGGTGAACCAGATCGGTTCGCTGACGGAGACGCTCGACGCCGTGTCGACGGCGCATCGCGCGAGCTACACCGCGGTCATGTCGCACCGCTCGGGCGAGACCGAGGATTCCACGATCGCCGACCTCGCGGTGGCCACCAACTGCGGGCAGATCAAGACCGGCTCGCTGGCGCGCTCCGACCGGCTGGCGAAGTACAACCAGCTCCTGCGGATCGAGGAGGAGCTGGGTAGCCAGGCCGCCTATGCGGGGCGCTCGATCCTGAAGGCGTGAGGGCGCCTACCAGGAAATGACGCCGAGGCCGTAGGCGGCGAGCTTGCGGTCCTTCGTGACGAGTTGCAGTCCACCGGAAATGGCCTGCGCCAGAATGAGCCGATCGAACGGATCGCCGTGGTCGAGCTTGAGCGCCTCAACGGCAATGGCATGATCCGGCCCGATATCCAGGAGCGTGAAGTCGGCTTGCTGGAAGCCGTCCCGGGCTTCCGTCGATGTCAGTGTCGACAGCGAGCTCCGGCGCAGCCGGGACTTGATCGCGATCTCGCAAAGACACGAGACCAATACATAGACTTCCTCGATGAACGCTAAATTCGCTGGCGGGATTCTGCTGCGCGCCGTGAGGCTCCAGATCGCCACATGGGTATAGAGCAGGAGCCTCATTCCTCGCTATTTTCGGGGAAGAGCGACTTCTCGTTCCATTCGCGCCAGATCTCCTCGTTGTCGATGTCGAACTCTTCCTGGGTCAGCACCGGATACTTGCCTTCCAGGAGCCCGAGCCGACCCTTGCGTTTCGGCTTCCTCTCCAGCGGGACCAGCCTCGCGGCCGGCTTGCCGTTGCGGGCGATGACGATCTCCTCCTCGGCGCCGGACTCGATCGCCTCTACCAGACGGGAAAGCTGGGTCTTGGCTTCCAGCATGTTGACGTGGCGGTTCATCGGCGCGGCCCTGGCTAAGTGTGGTCAATATACCGCGTCCGTCCGTCGCGTGCTAAGCGCCGTCCGTAACCGGCCGTTAAGCACGTTCGGCGCATGGTGCGGCGAACCGGAGCAGGCCGCATGTGGACCCGTCAGCACAAGAAGCGCAATCTCGGACGCCTGATCGTGCCCGCGGTCACTTGCGCCTTCCTTTCCTATTTCGGCTTCCACGCCTTCCACGGGGACTATGGGCTGTATTCGATGTACCGGCTCGAGGCGCGCACGGCCGAGCTCGCCGAGCGCCATCAGGACATCCGCGCCGAGCGGATGCGGCTGGAACGCCGCGTGCAGCTCCTGCACGACGGGACGCTCGAGAAGGACATGCTCGACGAGCATGCGCGACGCGCGCTCAACCTGTCGCACCAGGACGAGGTGACGATCATGCGTCCACGTCGCATGGCGAATTAACCGATTTCAAGTTAATTCGATATTCACGTTACAATACAATATGTTGCGCGCTCGATGCTGCACTGCAAACGGCCATTTTGGCCGTAGCTGAATTTTTCGCGACGTGCTAGCCTGACGCAACGGTCCGGGCCACCTTCACCGGCGGCCAAGAAGGACGATCGGCGATCAGGGAGTGCGCGCATGGCAGCGGCCGCGAGGAAGTCGCAGGCGAAGGGCAAGTCGGAGCAGGGGATGCCGGCGCTGAAGGCGCCGAAGCCGTCCGAGTTCACGAAGGACGAGGAGCTCAAGGCCTATCGCGACATGCTCTTGATCCGCCGCTTCGAGGAGAAGGCCGGCCAGCTCTATGGCATGGGCTTCATCGGCGGCTTCTGTCACCTCTACATCGGCCAGGAGGCCGTCGTCACCGGCATGCAGATGACGCTGGTCGAAGGCGACCAGGTGATCACCGGTTATCGCGACCACGGGCACATGCTCGCCTGCGGTATGGAGCCGCGCGGCGTGATGGCGGAACTCACCGGGCGCAGGGGCGGCTATTCCAAGGGGAAGGGCGGCTCCATGCACATGTTCTCCAAGGAGAAGCACTTCTACGGCGGCCACGGCATCGTCGGCGCGCAGGTTTCGCTCGGCACCGGCCTCGCCTTCGCCAACCGCTACCGCGAGAACAAGAACGTCGCGCTCGCCTATTTCGGCGACGGCGCGGCGAACCAGGGGCAGGTCTACGAGAGCTTCAACATGGCGGCGCTTTGGAAGCTGCCCGTCATCTACATCATAGAGAACAACCGCTACGCGATGGGCACGTCGGTCGCGCGCGCCTCGGCCCAGACGGATTTCTCGCACCGGGGCGCGTCCTTCAGCATTCCCGGCATCCAGGTTGACGGCATGGACGTGCGCGCCGTGAAGTCGGCGGGCGAGATGGCGACCGAATGGTGCCGCTCGGGCAGCGGCCCGATAATCCTGGAGATGCAGACCTACCGCTATCGCGGACATTCCATGTCCGATCCCGCGAAGTACCGCTCCAAGGACGAAGTGCAGAAGATGCGCTCCGAGCACGACCCGATCGAGCAGGTGAAGGCGCGGCTGGCGGAGAAGAAGTGGGCCAGCGAGGACGAACTCAAGGCCATCGACAAGGAAGTGCGCGACATCGTCGCCGATTCGGCCGACTTCGCGCAGTCCGACCCCGAGCCCGATCCGGCCGAGCTTTGGACCGACGTCTACGTCGAAGCCTGAGCGGACCGGGGAGGGCGGCAATGCAGATCTTCATGGTCATCGCGCTCGTGGCGGCGTTCGCGGCCTGGATGGTGACGATGCGCAGCGCCACCAAGCTGGTGCGCGAGGCGCCCGCCGGCAGCCGCCTGGCCGCCCTGCGCGATCTGGGTGCATGGCGCTTCGACGGATATGCGGCCGCCAGCCCCGAGACGCTCTATCAACTGCACCGCTTCCAGCGCGGTGTCATCGTGTTCTTCGCCAGCGTCATCGCTGCCGCGCTGCTTGCCCTCGGGCAGGCGATGCTGGCCGACGCGTGAGCGGCTGCCTCCTGGGAGACCTGTAGATGCCGGTAGAAATCCTGATGCCCGCCCTTTCGCCCACCATGGAGGAAGGCAACCTGGCCAAATGGCTCAAGAAGGAGGGCGACGCCGTCACGGCCGGCGACGTCATCGCCGAGATCGAGACCGACAAGGCGACGATGGAGGTCGAGGCCGTCGACGAGGGCGTGCTTGGCAAGATCCTCGTCGAGGCCGGCACCGAGGGCGTGAAGGTCAACACGCCGATTGCGGTGCTGCTGCAGGAGGGCGAGAGCGCCGACGACCTCGGCAAGTCCGCCCCCAAGCCGCAGAAGTCCGAAGAGCCGGCTGCCGACGCGCCGGCCGCGAAGGCCGCCCCCGCCGAGAAGGCAGTCGCGGAAGAGCCGAAGGCGAAGCCAGCTCCGGCATCCGTGCCGGCCGCGCCGAAGGGCGAGATCGCTGCCGATCCCGACATTCCGGCCGGCACCGAGATGGTCTCGATGACCGTGCGCGAGGCGCTGCGCGACGCCATGGCCGAGGAGATGCGCCGCGACGAGAACGTCTTCGTCATGGGCGAGGAGGTGGCCGAGTACCAGGGCGCCTACAAGATCACCCAGGGACTGCTGCAGGAGTTCGGCGCCAGGCGCGTCGTCGACACCCCGATCACCGAACACGGCTTCGCCGGCATCGGCGTGGGCGCGTCCTTCGCCGGGCTCAAGCCGATCGTCGAGTTCATGACGTTCAACTTCGCCATGCAGGCGATCGACCACATCATCAACTCGGCCGCCAAGACGCTCTACATGGCGGGCGGCCAGATGGGAGCGCCGATCGTCTTTCGTGGCCCCAACGGCGCGGCGGCACGCGTAGGGGCCCAGCATTCGCAGTGCTACGCCGCGTGGTACGGCCACATTCCCGGCCTCAAGGTCGTCATGCCCTATACGGCGGCCGACGCGAAGGGACTTCTCAAGGCCGCCATCCGCGACCCCAACCCGGTCGTATTCCTCGAAAACGAGATCCTCTACGGCCAATCCTTCGACGTTCCCAAGATGGACGATTTCGTGCTGCCGATCGGCAAGGCGCGGATCCACAAGCAGGGCAGCGACGTCACGATCGTCTCCTTCGGCATCGGCATGACCTATGCCGTCAAGGCGGAGGCGGAACTCGCCAAGGCCGGCATCGACGTCGAGATCGTGGACCTGCGCACCATCCGCCCGATGGACCTCGACACCGTCGTCGCCTCCGTCAGGAAGACCAACCGGCTCGTCGTGGTCGAGGAGGGGTTCCCGCAATCCTCGGTCGGCGACTTCATTGCCAGCCAGGTCATGCAGCGCGCCTTCGACCATCTGGACGCGCCGGTCATCACGATTGCCGGCAAGGACGTGCCGATGCCCTATGCGGCAAACCTGGAGAAGCTCGCCCTGCCGAATGTCGGCGAGATCGTCGAGGCGGTGAAGGCCGTGACGTATCGCGCCTGAACTGGAGAACCGGACCGAGCCGATGGCCGACACGCCGAAGCGCCCCGCAACCTATGCCGATATCGAAGCGGCGCCGGAGCATCTGGTCGCCGAGATCATCGACGGCACGCTGATGACCCATCCGCGGCCCTCGCCGAGGCATGGCACCGCGGCCACCTCGCTGACGGATGAGCTTACCGGTCCCTTCCAGAAGGGCCGAAGCGGTCCCGGCGGCTGGGTTTTCGTCGTGGAGCCCGAGGTCAAATTCGGTGGAGACCTCCTGGTTCCGGATATCGCTGCCTGGCGCCGAGAACGACTGCCCGGGTACCCCGAGCGCAACTTCTTCGAGATCGCGCCCGACTGGGTCTGCGAGGTCCTGTCCGGGTCGACGGAAAAGCGCGATCGAACCCTCAAGTCGCGCATCTACGGCGAGGCGGCGATCCCGCACATGTGGCTGATCGACCCGCGCCTCCAGATGCTGGAAGCCTTCGAGAACCGGGAACGGCGCTGGATGAAGATCGGCGACTGGAACTCCGACGACATCGTCCGCGCGCCGCCATTCGACGCCGTTTCATTTTCCCTTGCCGATCTGTGGCCGCTGGATCGGCCGCTCGGCTTCAACGAAGACCCAACGCCACTTTACGCCGGAGACCGCTAGATGCCGATCAACATCACCATGCCGGCCCTGTCGCCCACCATGGAAGAGGGAAACCTCGCCAAGTGGCTGGTCAAGGAGGGCGACAAGGTCGCGCCCGGCGACGTGCTCGCCGAGATCGAGACCGACAAGGCGACCATGGAGGTCGAGGCGGTCGACGAGGGCACCGTGGCGAAGATCGTCGTGCCCGCCGGTACCGAGGGGGTCAAGGTCAACGCCGTCATCGCCGTGCTTGCGGGCGAGGGCGAGGATGCGTCCCAGGCGGCCAAGGGTGCCGATGCCGGCAAGGCGGAGGCGAAGCCGGAGAAGGCTGAGGCAATGCCGGAAAAGGCTCCCACCTCCCCCTCGAGGGGAGGTCGCGCCGAAGGCGCGGGTGGGGGTAATGGGTCTTCACCGACCCCCACCCCGGCGCTGCGCACCGACCCTCCCCTCAAGGGGGAGGGTGGGAGCCGTACCTTCGCCTCGCCGCTGGCGCGGCGGCTTGCGAAGGAGGCGGGCATCGACGTGGGCGCCATCGAGGGATCGGGTCCGCACGGGCGCGTGGTGAAGGCCGACGTGGAGGCCGCAGCCAGGGGCGGCGGGGGGAAGCCCGCGGCGGCCCCCGAGGCAAAGGCGCCCGCCGCCGCGGCCCAGGCGCCGAAGGCGATGTCGGACGACGCGGTGCTCAGGCTCTTCGAGGAAGGCTCCTACGAACTCGTCCCGCACGACAACATGCGCAAGACGATCGCGCGGCGCCTCGTCGAGGCGAAGTCGACGATCCCGCATTTCTACCTCACGCTCGACTGCGAGATCGACGCGCTGCTGGCGCTGAGGAAGCAGCTCAACGACGCCGCGCCGAAGAAGAAGACCGACAAGGGCGAGGAGCCGGCCTACAAGCTTTCGGTCAACGACCTCGTCATCAAGGCCATGGCCATGGCGCTTGCCTCGGTGCCCGACGCCAACGTGTCCTGGACGGAGGGCGGCATGCTGAAGCACCGCCACGCAGACGTCGGCGTCGCGGTGTCGATCCCCGGCGGCCTCATCACGCCGATCATCCGCAAGGCGGACGTCAAGACGCTGTCGGTCATCTCCAACGAGATGAAGGACCTCGCCGGCCGCGCGCGCAACCGGAAGCTCAAGCCCGAGGAATACCAGGGCGGCACGACGGCCGTCTCCAATCTCGGCATGTTCGGGATCAAGGACTTCTCCGCCGTCATCAACCCGCCGCATGCGACGATCCTGGCGGTCGGCGCGGGCGAGGAGAGGGCGGTCGTCAGGGGCGGCGAGGTGAGGGTCGCCAACGTCATGACCGTGACGCTGTCGACGGACCATCGCGCCGTCGACGGGGCGCTGGGCGCGGAACTGCTTTCCGCCTTCAAGCGCTACATCGAGAACCCGATGGGGATGCTGGTCTAGGGCGAAGCAACCCTCCCCCTTGCAGGGAGAGCCCGGCGCCAGCCCCGTCAGTCCGCCGACGTTCAGAAACGAATGCAGTGCCGCTCATGAAAACCGTCCTGTGCTACGGCGATTCCATCACCTGGGGCTCCAACGCGGAGACCGGGGGGCGGCACGCGCATGCCGATCTCTGGCCCACGGTGTTGCAGAATGCGCTGGGCAGCCAGGTGCGCGTCGTCGCCGAGGGCCTGCGGGGGCGCACGACCGCCTATGACGAGCACCTTGCCGATTGCGACCGCAACGGCGCGCGCATCCTGCCGACGATCCTCTACAGCCACGCGCCGCTCGACCTCGTCATCCTGCTGCTCGGCTCCAACGACCTGAAGCCGCATATCGCCGGCACCGCGCTCGCCGCCTTCCAGGGCATGCGGCGCCTCGTCGAACTGGTGCGCATCAACGCGATGCGCGACGGGCAGGCGGAGCCGCCGGGCATCCTCATCGTCGCGCCGCCGCCGCTCTGCGAGACGGCCGATTTCGAGTTCGCGGCCATGTTTGCGGGCGGCGTCGAGCAATCGGCGATGATAGCCTCGCTCTATTCCGACCTCGCCGACGATCTCGGCTGCGGCTTCTTCGACGCCGGGTCGGTCTCGCGCACCACGCCGATCGACGGCGTCCATCTCGATGCCGAGAACACGCGCGCCATCGGTCGGGGCATCGAGCCCGTCGTGCGCGTGATGCTCGGCCTGTGACAGGAGAACGGACATTGGCTCAGGAATACGACGTCATCATCATCGGGTCGGGACCCGGCGGCTACGTGACCGCGATCCGGGCGGCGCAGCTCGGCCTGAAGACCGCGATCGTGGAGCGCGAGCATCTGGCCGGCATCTGCTCGAACTGGGGCTGCATCCCCACCAAGGCGCTGCTGCGCTCGGCGGAGGTGCTGCACCTGGCCGAACACGCGAAGGACTACGGGCTGAAGCTCGACGGCAAGATGACGCCCGACCTCAAGGCGATCGTGGACCGCTCGCGCGGCATCGCGCAGCGCATGAACGGCGGCGTCGGCTTCCTGATGAAGAAGAACAAGGTCGACGTGATCTGGGGTGAGGCGAAGCTGTCCAAGGCGCCCAAGGGCGGCGCGGCCGGCGAGATCGTCGTCGGCAAGACGTCCAAGAAGCCGATGGAGCCGCAGGCGCCGCTGCCGAAGAACACGCTGGGCGAGGGGACCTACACCGCCAAGCATATCATCGTCGCCACCGGCGCGCGGCCGCGTGCGCTTCCCGGCATCGAGCCGGACGGAAAACTGATCTGGACCTATTTCGAGGCGATGGTGCCGGCGGCGATGCCGAAGTCGCTGCTGGTCATGGGGTCCGGCGCGATCGGTATCGAGTTCGCCTCGTTCTACCGCACGATGGGCGTCG
>VFQR01000380.1_pt1 | contig 69042 bp, 69 predicted proteins | sample 3512321 | NCBI WGS metagenome assembly VFQR01 (sample SAMN10412374, study PRJNA504923) | tailings metagenome | isolation source: Relicate 3 Philex TSF1 revegetated site | place: Philippines: Tuba, Benguet | collected 2017-08-29 | reverse complement strand
CGTCGTCAACGACACGCGCGGCTTCTACGTCAATCGCTGCGTGCTGCGCTACATGTCGGAAGCCTTCAAGATGCTGATCGAGGGCGTGCCGCCGGCGATGATCGAGAACGCGGCCAGGATGGCAGGGATGCCCGTCGGGCCGCTTGCGCTCACCGACGAGACGGCGATCGACCTCGCGCAGAAGATCATGAAGCAGACCATCCGCGATCTGGGCGAGGCGGCCGTCGACCCCAAGCAGTTCGAGCTCATCAACACGATGGTCGACACGCATGGCCGCCACGGCCGCAAGAACGGCAAGGGCTTCTACGACTATCCGGCGAAGCCCGCCAAGAAGCACCTATGGCCGGGGCTGAAGGAGCTCTACCCGCAGCAGGAACCGGAGGCGCTCGACGTCGAGGAGCTGAAGCAGCGCTTCCTGGTCGTGATCGCGCTGGAGGCCGCGCGCGTCATGGAGGAGGGGATCGTCACCGACCCCCGCGAGGCGGATGTCGGCTCGATCCTCGCCTTCGGCTTCGCGCCCTATACGGGCGGCGCGCTCTCCTACATCGATGGCATGGGCGCGAAGAACTTCGTCGCGCTCGCCGAGCGCCTCGGCGCCAAATACGGCAAGGAGTTCGACGTGCCGGCGCTGCTCAGGGACATGGTGGCGAAGGGCGAGAGCTTCTACCAGCGCTTTGACCCCTACGCCGGCGAGAAGCAGGCGGCGTAGAAGCTGATCGGAAATGTCTGTGCGCGAGGTTGCCCCCCTCTGTCCTGCCGGACATCTCCCCCACAAGGGGGGAGATCAGCCGGCACGTCGGGCTTCGCCAACCGCCAGCGTTGCGGAAGAGGCGAGGCGCCCAAGCTGCCAATCTCCCCCCTTGTGGGGGAGATGCCGGGCAAGGCAGAGGGGGCGCGAAGGAGCGCGACCTTCCCCAATTGGTCCCACTGACATGTATGTCTGGGGACGTCTCGTCTGGATGGCGGCGACGGCGCGGCGCCGCGGGCCTTTCCGCTTCGGCGACGAGAGCAGGCTCTCCTTCCGCTGCCTGCCGACCGACATCGACCGCAACGTCCATCTCAACAACGCCCGCTACATGATGCTGGCCGATGTCGGCCGCATCGACATCTTCCTGCGGTCGGGCTTCTGGGCGCTCTGCTCGCGCAACGGGTGGGGCCCGATGATGGGCGGCCTCCAGTCGGTCTATGTGCGCGAGATCGGGCTGTGGAAGCGGTTCGAGATCGTCTCGACCATCGACACCTGGATTGACCGGCAGATGATCGGCAGCCACCGCTTCCTGCTCGAGGACGGCCGCACCGCTGCCGTCATCGTGACGACCGCCGGCGTCTACGACCGCCGCGGCCGCCGCTTCGTGCCGATCCAGGAGGTGGTGGACGCGCTGGCACCCGGCCTTGCGCCGCGGCCGCTCTCGCCGGAGGAGGAAGCTTTCGTCGCCTCGCACGCAGGCGTCCGCGACCTGGCCAAAGCCGGGTGAGGCTTTTGCGGCTTCGGCCGTTTTGCTATCCTGCACGCAAGGAGCATCGCCATGAGCAAATTCGATCGTGCCGTGAAGGCCGCCGAGAACCTCCCGGAGGACCTCCGCGAGGAGTTGGGCGAGGACCTCCTGCACTACATCGACAAGTATCTGGCGCTTGCGGAAGACATCGACGCAGGCATTGCGGAGCTCGACGCCGGGCAAGGCATTCCCGCCGACGTCGTCTTTGACCGCTTGCGGGCCCGCCTTGGCTCTTGACGTCATTATCGCGCCACGCGCAGAGCGCGACATCCAGGACATCCATGCCTATGTCTCGGGAGACAATCCTGCGGCCGCAGATCGCCTGATCGCACGGTTCAGGAAAACAATCGGATTGCTGGCGGAGCGGCCTCACATGGGGCCTCGGGTCGTACGGCCCGCACGCGTGGGACTGAGGAAGATGTCCGTTCCACCCTTCATCATCTTCTACAGGACGAGCGACAAGCTCGTCGAGGTCGTTCGCGTCTTGCACTCGTCTCGCGACGTCGAGGATGAACGGCATCACTAGCCGCAATAGTGGCGCCGGGGTGTAGCTTCCGCTGGACTCCGATCGGCTCCCATCCTACCTTTCCAAGGCATTTATTCCTCTGAAGGAGGGAGCGCCATGCTCTCCCATGCGCGCATATGGGCGGCGATCGATGCGCTGGCCGAGCGCCATTCATTGTCGCCTTCCGGGCTCGCCCGGCGGGCCGGTCTCGATTCCACCGCCTTCAACAAGTCGAAGCGCTGCTCCGCCGACGGGCGTCCGCGCTGGCCGTCGACGGAGTCGCTCGCCAAGATCATGCAGGCCACCGGCTGCGAGCTCCACGAGATGCTGGCCCTGATCGAGGAGCGCAGCGCCGCGGCAGGCTCCCGCGTGCCGCTGATCGGCTTCGCCCAGGCGGGCGTCGGCGGCTTCTTCGACGACGCCGGCTTCCCGGTCGGCCACGGCTGGGAGATGGTCGAGCTTCCCGCCCGCGCGCGTGATGGTGCCTACGCGCTCCAGGTGCAGGGCGATTCCATGCTGCCGCTTTATCGCGACGGCGACGTCCTGATCGTCGATCCGGCGGCGGCCGTCCGGCGCGGCGACCGCGTCGTCGTCAAGACGACGGGCGGCGAGGTCACGGCCAAGGTGCTGCGGCAGCGCTCCTCGGCCGAGGTGGAGCTCATGTCGCTCAATCCGGAGCATCCCGATCGAACGCTGGCGGTCGGCGAGATCGAGTGGATCGCGCGCATCGTCTGGGCGAGCCAGTAGTTTGCGGCGGGCGCTTCTCGTAGCGCTGCTGATTGGAGCCGCGCCGGTGGCGGCGTATCTGATGATGCGCGGGGAGGAACTCCCGCCGCCGCGCGCGGAGAGTCCGCTTCCGCCGGACCCCGAGGTGACGACAGCGGCCCGTCCCGCCGCCTCCCCGTTGCGCACTGCCCGCTCGATCGCGCCGGACCTCGTCGCGGTACCCGAGATCGATCTGCACGAACTCGAGAGGGTGGAGGACCGGCTGCCGCTCGGAGAACTGGGCGCAGCGCCCGATCCCGCGACCATGCCGCCGGACGAGCGTGTCCTCCATGGCCCGGTGGCGCTCGCTGCCGGCCTGGTCGAGGCGCAGGGGCACCGGATCAGGCTCGCCGGGATCGACATCCTCCACGCCGAGGCGAACTGCGAGCACGAGGGTGAGCGCTGGCCCTGCGGCGCCCATGCCCGCACCGCCTTTCGCGGCTTCCTGCGCGGCCGGGCGCTGGTCTGCACCGTGCCGCGGGTGCCGTCCGGCGAGACCCTGGTCAGCGCCTGCCGCGTCGGCACGCAGGATCCGGCGCTGTGGCTTGCCGAACAGGGTTGGGCGAAGGCGGTCGACAGCCCCTATGCGGACGCCCTCGATGCGGCCCGGCGCGAGGGCCGGGGCATGTTCGGCCCGCCGCCCGGCGGCTGAGCCTATACCGCCGCGGCCAGTTCCCCGGCCAGCGCCTTGCCGATCAGCGCGCGGGTGTTGTCGATGCCGTAGAGCGCCGCGAACGAACCGAAGCGCGGGCCGCGCTCCTGGCCGATCAGCACCTGGTAGATCATCTGGAAGAAGGCGACCGAGACGCCTGGGCCGCCCGTCGGGCTCGTCTTCGTGTGATCCTGGTAGCGCGCGATGCCGCGCGCAACATCGAGCGCGGCGTTCTGGATCGCCTCGCCGTCCGCCCCGGCGGGCAGCTCGCCGAGCCTCTCAGAAAGTGCCTCAAGCGCCTCGCGCTCCACATCGTCCGCCGCCCGGAACACCTTGGTCGGCTTCACGAAATCGTCGAAATAGCGGATCGCGTAGCCGGTCAGGCGGTCGAGTTCCGGATGGCTCTGGGGTGTGACCCCCGGAGCGTGGCGCGAGATGAAGCCCCACAGCACCGCCTTCTCGTGCGCGTTCGACGCGCTGACGAGATTGAGGAGGAGCGCGAAGGACACCGGAAGCTCGATCGCCGGCGGCTCACCCGAATGGATGTGCCAGACCGGGTTGCCCAGCCGCTCCTTCCAGTCCTGCCGCTGGTAGGCGGAGAGGAACTGGTAGTACTCGTCGACCGCGCGCGGGATGACGTCGAAATAGAGCTTCTTGGCCTGCCGCGGGCGCTGGAACATGTAGAGCGCGAGGCTTTCGGTCGGCGCGTATGTCAGCCACTCGTCGATCGTCAGCCCGTTGCCCTTCGACTTCGAGATCTTCTGCCCGTTCTCGTCGAGGAACAGCTCGTAGACGAAGTGCTCGGGCGCTCGGCCGCCCAGCGCCTCGCAGATGCGGTCGTAGACGCCCATGTTCGGGCCGTGGTCCTTGCCGAACATCTCGAAGTCGATGCCGAGCGCCGCCCAGCGTGCGCCGAAATCCGGCTTCCACTGCAGCTTCACCCTGCCGCCGGTGACGGGGAGCGTCGTCTCCCCACCGTCCTCGTCGTCGAAGGTGATGGTGCCCTCCACAGGCTCGACGCTGCGCATCGGGACGTAGAGCACGCGGCCCGTCTTCGGCGAGATCGGCAGAAAGGGCGAATAGGTCGCGCGCCGTTCCTCGCCGAGCGTCGGCAGCATGATGTCCATGATGGCGTCGTAGCGCTCGGCGACCCGCTTGAGGATCGCGTCGAAGCGGCCCGACCTGTAGTAGTCGGTCGCGCTAGCGAACTCGTAGTCGAAGCCGAACGTGTCGAGGAAGCGGCGCAGCATCGCGTTGTTGTGGTGGCCGAAGCTCTCGTAGTCGCCCCCGAACGGATTCGGAACCGAGGTCAGCGGCTTGTGCAGATGCGGCTCGAGATATGCGCGGTCCGGCACGTTGTCCGGGATCTTGCGCATGCCGTCCATGTCGTCGGAGAAGCAGATGAGCTTCGTCGGAACCCGACCCTCCGTCAGCACCCGGAACGCGTGGCGCACCATCGTGGTGCGCGCGACCTCGCCGAAGGTGCCGATATGCGGAAGGCCCGACGGCCCGTAGCCCGTCTCGAACAGCACCGTCTCCGGCCAGTCGCGCCCCTGGTAGCGGGCGATGATCTTGCGCGCCTCCTCGAACGGCCAAGCCTTGCTGTCGCGCGCGGCGGCGAGGATCTGCGGATCGAGGTCGAGAGGCATGGGCGGTGTCCGGCTGTGGATGGCCGGCTCTGCCGGCGGGCCTTCGTCTATGCCCGGCGGCCGGAGGCGTCAACGATGGCCTGCATTTTCGTTTGAAGGCCGGCGGGCGGCGGAATAGGTTGCGGGCCGCTTGAAGGAGGCACCATGTCCAAGCCGTCGCCGCAGGAAGCTCTCGTCTACCTCATGGTCATCGTGTCCGCGTCGGACCGCGACATGGCCGATCGCGAACTCGCCCGCATCGGCGCGATCGTGCGCACCCTGCCGGTCTTCTCTGGCTTCGAGCAGGCCCGCACGCTGGAAGTCGCGCAGGATTGCCAGCGTCTGCTCGAGGACGAGGCGATGGGGCTCGATGGGCTGCTCGACATGATCGGCGGCGCGCTGTCGCCGGCGCTCCGCGAGACGGCCTACGCGTTGGCCGTCGATGTCGCCGTGGCCGATCGCTCGATCCGGCCGGAGGAGAACCGCATCCTGCAGCTGGTGCGCGAGAGGTTCGAAATCGACCGCGGCGCCGGCACGGCGATCGAGCGCGCGGCCAGCATCCGCCACCGGCGCGCCACCGACTGAGCCGCCGTCAGTAGTAGCTGACGGGGAAGTGGCGGAGATACAGTTCGGCGAAGGTGCCGCGCACGCTGATCTCGCGCAGCGCGTAGTCGAAGGCCTGGGCGAGGACGGCGTTCTCCTGCGCGACGGCGATGGCCAGCCCGCGGCCGAGATATTCGGGCGCCAGGTAGGGTCCGCCGGCGAAGCGGCAGCAGCCCTCGGCCTCCTCCGACGGCAGCCAGAACGAGAGGCGCATGCCGTCGCCGAAGACGGCGTTGATGATGCCAGCCTTGAGATCGCGCATCATCCACGACGAGCGGCTGTAGGTGACGGCGCGCGCGGCCGGAAAATAGTCGCGCAGCATCGCCTCGTGCGCCGATCCCGCCATCACGCCCACCCTGAGGTCGGCGATACCCGCGTGCAGGGGCTCGGCGAGATTGGTCGCGCGGCGCACGACGAAGCGCGCCGGGAATTCGAGAAAAGGGCGCGTGAAGGCGAAGCGTTCGCGGTTCTCGGCCGTCACGGCGAGGCCCGCGATGATGGCCTCGCCCTGGCCGGCCAGCACCGCATCCGCCAGCTCGTCCCACGGCACCGCCTGGATCTGGCAGATGGGCACGATCTCGAGCTCGGCGCAGATGGCGCGGGCAAGCTCGACATGGAAGCCGACCAGCCGTCCGGCACCATCGAGATGATTGAAGGGCGGGAAGTCGACCGTCGTCAGGAAACGAACCCTGGAGAACGCCGAGATGTCGGGCAGCACGAGCCGCTCGCGCTCGTCCCAGTATTGCGGGATCGCCGGTCCGGCCGCGGCGGGGGTGGCCAGCACCACCGACAGGAGAAGAAGAAGGCGAACGATCAAGACTGTTTCCGGCTGTGCAATACGCCCTCTCCATCGGCTCGAAGCGGCAGAGATGTCAACTGCGAGCGCGCCCAGTCTCCCGGCGCAACGAGCCCTTGGGCGCAAGTTTCGGTTGACTCCGTCACGCAGGTGGAGTTGCGTGTGGTCGGGGATGACGTAACGTCAGGGTTGCGGGGATGACCTTGTCGGGGAGGCCGCTGGACGGTTGTCGACGCCTGCTCGGCGCATGCCGCCACTTGGCGCCTTTCTCCCGCAACCAGGTCTGACGTGGCAATGATCCCCCCGGTCGTATCCGCTCCGCCGGAAATGGGGTTGCCCGCCCGCGCGGAGCGGCTGTTGCCGCGGCCACGCAAGCGCCTCGCCGCCAGCGACGCCGTCCCGCCGGAATGGGCGCCCATCCTTCCGCGGCTGCGCCTCTCGCCAAGGCAGCTGGACCGCTTGGCGGCCCGCTCCGCCGCCCACGGCACGAGTTTCCAGATCGAGCTCTTCGCCAGCGGCATGGTGCCGGAGGGGGAGCTGTGCCAGGCGATTGCCGCCGCACTCGACATCGGCCTCGTCGAGGAGGTTGACGCCGCGCGGCTGGTGATCGCCGAGCCCGACCGGCGGGTCGCGCTCCGATCCTGGCGCGGGCTGCATCACGCCTTGCTGGTGACGCCGGATGGCGCAACGGTCTATCTCGTCTCGCCGGCGCGGACGGATCTTGCCGGCCTGGCTCGCGCGCTCCTGATGCGGCCAACAATGAGGACGCGGCTGCGCCTCGTGCTGCCGAGCGCGCTGCGCAGGGCGATCATCATGCGCAGCCGCGGCGCGCTGCTGGCAGATGCGCGCAGTAGCCTCTTCGTGACCCATCCCGAGTTCTCCGCGCGGCTGGTGGCGACCGGCGCCCAAGGTCTCGCGCTCGGGTCGACGCTAGTCTTGCTCGCGGTGGGCCTGGTCCTCGCTCCTTCTGCGACATGGCTCGCCCTCCATGTCGTCTTCTCCCTCTTCTTCCTGCCCTGCGTATGCTTGCGCATGCTTCCGCTCGCCGGCGCGGTGCCGCCTGCGCCCGCTCTCCTGCTGCCGGTCGACCGCACCGCGCTGCCCGTCTACTCCGTCTTGGTGGCGCTCTACCGCGAAGCGCCCATCGTGCCGCAGCTCATGGTCGCGCTCTCGCGCATCGACTGGCCGCGCAGCAAACTCGAGATCAAGCTGGTTTGCGAGGCGGACGATCACGACACGCTCGCGGCGATCCGTGCATTGCCGCTCCACACTTGCGTCGAGGTGATCGAGGTGCCGCCCGGCCCGCCGCGGACGAAGCCGAAGGCGCTTGCCTACGCGCTGCCCTTCTGCGCAGGCGAGTACGTGACACTCTACGATGCCGAGGACGTGCCCCACCGCGACCAGTTGCTCGAGGCGTGGCTGCGGTTTCGGGAGGCGGGGCCGGAGGTCGCCTGCCTGCAGGCGCCGCTCGACATCGTCAACGGCCATAGGGGAATGCTGCCGCGCATGTTCGCGTTCGAATACGCCGCGCTCTTCCGCGGCCTGCTGCCATGGCTGGCTCGCCGCCGGCTGGTGCTGCCGCTCGGCGGAACGTCGAACCATTTTCGCCGCGAGGCGCTTGAAGCCGTCTGCAGCTGGGACCCGTACAACGTCACCGAGGATGCGGATATCGGGATGCGCCTCGCACGCTTCGGCTACCGCTCGGAGACGATCACGCGACCGACATCCGAGGACGCGTCGCTCACCCTGAGGGCATGGACCGGGCAGCGCAGCCGCTGGTTCAAGGGCTGGATGCAGACCTGGCTCGTCCATTCGCGCCACCCGCTTCGGACGTTCCGTTCGCTTGGACCGGCGTCCTTCCTCGTTTCGCAGGTGCTCTTTCTCGGGCTGGTCGTTTCGGCGCTGTCGCATCCGGTCTTCCTCGGCACCGCGATCGCGATCGTCATCGGCGCGCTGGCCGGCATGGAGGTCGGCGCCTACCACGCGACGCTGCTCGTGATCGATGCCGTCAACATCGTCGGCGGCTATCTCGCCTTCCTGGCGCTCGGCCGCTCGACCTTGCGCCACCGCGAGGCGCGCGGCTTCTGGAAGGTCGTGCTCGTCACCCCCTTCTACTGGATGGCGATGTCGTTTGCGGCCTGGCGCGCCTTCTTCCAGCTGTTCGCCGACCCGCATCACTGGGAGAAGACCGACCACCCGCCGACCCGCCTCTTCGGCGGGCTGGCCGGAGGGGAGCGCCGGATGAAGCCTCTCTAGTCGCCTTCTGCCGGCATACTTGCCGGGCCGCGCCCTCGTGCTAAGGGATGGGTGACGGGCGACGGGTAGCGGATGAACGGCACCACGAGGCTGGCGGGACTTCTCAGGGCGCGGCTCTATCAGGCGCGGTGGCTGCTCGGCGTGGCGGTGGCGGGGACCCTCGTCCTCGCATGGTCGGCCGCGGCATCGCCGCTTCTCGCCGGACTGGTCGTCGTCGCCATCCTTCTTGCCGCGGCCTTCGGCCCCCGCCGCAGCGCGCGCGGGGATGCCGGGCGCCCGCCGCAAGCGGCCGGCAACGATGTCGGCGGGCTGAGCGCCGTCGACCTGGCGGCGTCGGTGTCCGACCCCATTATCCTGTTCGACCGGACGGGGGCGGTCCTGCATGCCAATCCGGCGGCGCATGCGGCCTTCGCCGAGCTGCCGGACGGCTTGCGGCTCCAGGCCCGCTTCCGCGCCGCCGAGATGCAGGAGCTGGTACGCGACGTTCTTGCCGGCAAGGCCGTCGAGCCGATCGAATATGCCGAGCGCGTGCCGGTCGAGCGCGCCTACCAGGTCGCGGCGATGCCGATCGGCCGCGGCATCTTCGTCATGGTGCTGAAGGACCAGAGCGAGGCGCGACGGATCGACCGCATGCGCGCCGACTTCATCGCCAATGCCAGCCACGAGCTGCGCACCCCGCTCGCCTCGATCAGCGGCTTCATCGAGACCTTGCGCGGCGCCGCCAGGGACGACGAGCGTGCGCGCGAGAATTTCCTGCAGATCATGCAGAGCCAGACCGGCCGGATGGCGCGGCTGATCGACGATCTCCTGTCGCTGTCGCGGCTCGAGACACGCACCTATGTGCGGCCGACGCGGCCCGTCGACATCCGCTCGCTGCTCGCCCAGGTGGTCGAGGCGCATGGGCACCTGGCGCGCGAGCTGGGCGTGACGATCGAGAGCGAATTGCCGGAAGGCGCGGTCGAGGTTCCGGGCAATCGCGACGAGCTCTACCAGGTCTTCCAGAACCTGATCGAGAATGCCTGCCGCTACGGCGCGTCGGGCGGCAGGGTGGTGGTGCGGCTCGAGGACCGGCGCAAGTCGGCGGAGCCGGAGGTCGTGGTCACCGTGCAGGATTTCGGCCCCGGCATCGCGCCGGAGCACATCCCGCGCATCACCGAGCGCTTCTACCGCGTCGACGGGGAGGCGAGCCGCGGCCACAAGGGGACCGGCCTCGGGCTTGCGATCGTCAAGCACATCCTGACCCGCCACAACGGCCGCCTCGCCATCCGCTCGGAGCCCGGCAAGGGATCGACCTTCGCCGTGCATCTTGCGCCCTTCGCCCAGCGGGAGGGCGAGCGGGCATGAAGCGCATCGCGGCCTTCTTCGTCGTCTTTTTTGCGGCGATCATCCTGCCGATCGCCGTCGGCGCCGCGATCGCCGTCTTTGGGCCGGCGCCCTACGTGCTCGTCGGCAGCGGGCCGTCGGGGTCCGCCCTGGGCGAAGAGGCCTATCCCGACGGCTCGACCGTCCTCGTCCAGCGCTTCGACGATCATGCGGACGCGACCGCCGCGGCGCGGGCGCTCTTCGACGCGATCCCGGCCTCGACCATGCAGCGCACGTTCGAGGTGACGCGCTACCGGCGCTCCGACGACGGCCGTTACGGATTGCTCCTGCCCGTCGGGCGTTTCCTGGTCGGGATCGAGGCGCCCGACCAGCCGACGCTGGAGGCCCGCTTTGCCGCGCTCGACTTCGTCGCGCCGAACCCCGAGCGCAACATCCTCTGGGTCGGCCTGACCGAGCGCCCGACGGCGATGCTGCTCCTCGTCACGGCCTATGTGCTGGGTCTCGCCGTCCTGATGTCGCGCGGCGGCGCATGGGCAGGCCGGCTTGCCGCCCCCGAAGGCGTCTCTCCCGCGCCGGCGGGCACGCTGCGGGCCCGCATCCTCGGCATCAACGGCCTCGACCAGCCGTTCAGGGTTTTCGAGGAGGAGGGCGGCCGCCTCTACACCGAGTGGCGGCTGCTCGAGCCCAAATGGCAGCCGGTGCTGGCGGCCGGCGGGCTGCGGCGCGCCAACAGGATCTATCTCGAGCTGGACGAGGACGGGCGCACCGTCCGCGCCCTGGAGAAGAGCTACAAGATCGCCTGGAGCGGCGGCGTCCGCGGCTTCTCGGGCCGCATCGCCTTCTTCCAGAGCATCGCGCTGACCGCATTCGAGCCGGAGCCGGCGGCCGGCATCGGCTACCAGCCCGGCCGCGGCTGGACGAGACGGAGCGACCACCAGTATTGTTTCGTCCCGGCGGAGATGCGGGCGCCGCTGATCGCCGTGGTCCGCGCGAGCGGCTGGACCTGGCAGCCCGTCATGACCTTCCTCCGGCCCGTCGGAGGCTGACCGAGAACGCTTCTTTTTACTGTCATCACCCGGCCCTATCTTGGCTGGAACGACAAGAATAGATTCGCGCGGTCAGGAGACGCCATGCCGTCCTTTCATACCGTCAGGGCCTATGATGCCGAGCTCGCCTTCCTGGGCGACCGGCTGGCCGCCATGGGCGGTCAGGCGGAGCGGATGGTCGAGGAGGCGGTGTCCGCGCTCGTCCATGCCGATCCGGCGCTGGCCGCCAAGGTGGTGGAGGACGACCTGATCCTCGACGCGCTCCAGCGCGAGGTCGACGACCGCGCCATCGTCATCATCGCGCGGCGCCAGCCGATGGCCGACGACCTGCGCGAGATCATCGGCGCGATCCGCATCGCGGCCGACCTGGAACGCGTTGGGGACCTCGGCAAGAACATCGCCAAGCGGGTCGGCGCGGTCGCAGAGGCCGGGAGGCCGCTGCAGTTCTTCCGCGGCATCGAGGCGCTGTCGACGCTGGCGCTGACGCAGCTCAAGCAGGTGCTCGACGTTTATGCATCCCACCGCATCGACCAGATCGGGCTTCTGCGCGACCGCGACGAGGAGATCGACGGCGTCTACACGTCGCTGTTCCGCGAGCTCCTGACCTACATGATGGAGGATCCGCGCAACATCTCCGCCTGCACGCACCTGCTCTTCTGCGCCAAGAACATCGAGCGGATCGGCGACCACGCGACCAACATCGCCGAGACCGTCTTCCACATCGTCACCGGAGAGCAACTGCCGCTCGAACGGCCGAAGGAAGACGAGAGCCACCGGCTCGTCGTAACCGAAGGCGGCGTCGCCGCGCGGTAGCTGCCCGTCAGGCTCACTGCATCAGGCGCGCGAAGTCGAGCGGGGCCGGCGCGCTGTCGCCGCAGATGGGCGGCAGCGAGTCGAACAGGTAGCGCTGGCGTGCGTCGTCGAGGCTGGTGTCGGTGCCGAGCCGGCGGCAGGCGAGCTGGAAGAGGTCGCCCTTCGGCAGCGTCGAGATGTCGATGATCGCCACCGTGCCACTGGAGAGGGCGAGGATGATACGGTCGCCTTCGGGCGAGAATTCGGCCGTGTAGCCGTTGGCGTCGCCGTCGCCCTCGTCGATCGGCGCCAGCGTCACGTTCATCCCGAAGCGCCCGTCGACGAGCGACACGACCGGGCTGCCCGACGCGGCGATCCATGTGCCGTCCGGTGAGAAGCTCGCGTAGTAGCCGCTGATGCCGGCGCCGGTGAAGGTGTGCAGCCGCTCGCCCGTCGTCGCGTCCCAGATCAGGATCGAGCCGTTGGCGTCCGTCGTGACAACGCGGGTGCCATCGGGCGACATCTGCGCCGAATAGACGATGAACTCCTCGCCCGGCTCGCCGATCTGGAGGCGGAAGAGTTCCTCGCGCGTCTCGGCGTCCCAGATTCGGGCCGTGCCATCCTGAGCCGCGGTGACGACCCGCGTGCCGTCGCGCGAGAATTCCGCCGTCCAGACGCTGCGCTCATGACCGAAGAACTCGCCGATCTTGTCGCCCGTCTCGACGTCCCACAGCGTGACGTTCGAATCCCAGCCCGCCACGACGGCCCGCGCTCCGTCGGGCGAGAACGCGCTCCACATGGTCTGGCCGGTGCGGAAGGTCCTGATGAGGACGGGCGGCTCCTGCGTCGCGTCCCACAGGCCGACGGAGCTGTGGTTGACGTAGGTGGAAGTCAGGAGATAGCGGCCGTCGGCCGAATAGCTGGCCGAGGTCACGTTGCCTTCGAGCTCGAGCCGGTGGAGCTCGTCGCCGGTCGCGGCGTCCCAGATGCGCACCGTCTGGTCGTTGGAGGCGGACACAGCCCGCGTGCCGTCGGGCGAGAAGCGGGCGGAATAGGCCGCACCCTCATGCCCGATCAGTGTCGCGATGCGCGAGGGCTGATCGGCATCGTGCACCGCCGCCGCCAGCAGGATGCGCAGCAGCTCGCCGCTCTCGGCATCCCAGAGCCGCGCCGACCCGTCGAGGGAGGCGGTCAGCACCGTGCTGCCGTCGGGCGAGAACACGGCCGAAGTCAGCCAGTTGGTGTGGCCGGTCAGAACCAGCAGCTCCGCGCCGGTCGAGCCGTCCCACACCCGGGCGGTCTGGTCGTCGGAGGCGGTGACGACCATCGTCCCGTCGGGCGAGAAATAGGCGCTGCGCACCCAGTCGGTATGGCCGGCCAGCTCGACGCCGGTGATCGTAGGTGCTCCGGGCTGCAGCTGCGCCTCCTGGAGGCTGAGCGATCGCAAGCCGCCGCCCGACATGGCCAACGCCTCGCCGCCGCCGAAACTGGCGGACGCGCCGCGCGTCGACGGCTTCAGCTCCTTTAGATCGTAGATCCGCGCCGTGTTGTCGAAGGATCCCGTCAGCACTCGCCCGCCGTCGGGCGAGAAGAAGGCGGTCGCGATGCGCCCGGTGTGGCCGGCGAGCACGGCGAGCTCGCGGCCGCTCGCGGTGTCGTAGACGCGGGCGGTCGAATCGTCGGCGCCGGTGACGATCATGGTCCCGTCGGACGAGAACTGCGCCGTCCGCAGCCAGTCGCTATGGCCCTGGAAGACCTGCAACTGGCTTCCAGTTTCGGCATCCCAGAGCCGCGCCGTCCGGTCGTCGGAGGCAGTCAGCACCTTGCTGCCGTCGGGAGAGAAGACCGCGGTCCGAATCCAGTCGGTGTGGCCCTCGAGCGAGGATACGAGCTCACCTGTTCGCGCGTCGTAGATCGCGGTCGAGATCCCCTGGACCCAGAGGACGATGCGGCTGCTGTCCGGTGAGAAGCTGACGCCGAGGACGCCGAACCCGCTGACACCGTCCTGGATGAGCGTGACGAGGGCCCCGGTCGCGGCGTCGTAGACACCGGCCGTGCCGTCGGCCGAGGCGGTCGCGACCAGCGTCCCGTCGGGGGAATACTCCGCCCAGCTCACCTCGCCCGAATGGTCGTCGAGCCGTGCAGCGGTGGCACCGGTTCGCACGTCGAAGAGGACGGCCTCGCTGCCCGCGCTGGCGACGACCGCGTGGCGGCCGTCGGGCGAGAACAGCGCGAAGCGCGCTGCGCCGGCGCCCTGTACTTCGGCGATGCTGTCGGCATGCGCCGTCATCGCGGCGGCCAGCACCTCCGCCGTCTCCAGCGACTGGACGCCGCGCGAATTGGTGCGGCGCGGCCATGCCGCCAGCGCCAGCTTCATCGCCTCGGTCGGTCGTCCCTGCAGGATCTCGGCCCGCGCCATGCGCACGAGACCGCGCGCCTCCTGGCGCTGCAGCATGGTGTTGGCCTGCTCGGCCTCGCGGCGCGCGCGCTCGGCAGCCTGGCGCTGCTCGACGGCATCCGCCGCCGCCTGCTCGGCCCGCTCGCGCTGACGCTCGGCCTCGGCCGCCGCTTCCTCGGCCAGCCGGCGCTGCTCGTCGGCGTCGCGCGCGGCGGCCTCGGCGTTCTTGCGCTCGACATCCGCCTCGGCCGCCGCCTCCTGGGCGAGCCGCCGCTGTTCCTCCGCCTCGCGCGCCGCCTCCTCGGCCTTCAGCCGCTCGGCGTCGGCCTCGTGCGCCGCCTGCTCGGCCAGCCGGCGTTGCTCCTCCGCCTCGGCCGCGGCCAGTTGGGCATTGTTGCGCTCGGCTTCCGCTTCCGCGCGTGCAGCCTCCGCGTTGCTCGTCTGCTCGAGCGCGACCTGCGTCTGCTGGTCGGCCCGACGCGCCTCGACGATCGCATAGGCGGCCGTCAGCGCGCAAACCAGCGCCAGGGCGGCCCAGGTCGCGGCCCGCACCCGCAGGCGTCTGCGCTCCTGGAGCGCCAGCGCCGCCGCCCGGTCGGTCTCGGCCTGTTCGGCCGCGCGACTCGTTTCGAGATAGGCCGAGACTTCGTCGAAATGGCCGCCATGACCCTCGGCCCAGGCCTTGCTCGGCCGCTCCCGGTCCCACCATGCCAGCGCGTTGGCGAGGTCGAGGCCGTTAAGGAGGTCGCCTTCGCCGCGCGCGTGGCGCGCCGCGTTGCCGATCTGGCGCTGCCACAGCGCCGACGCATTCGCTTCCTCCTGGAACCAGTTCGACAGGCTCTTCCACTGGCGGATCAGGCTCTCGTGGCTGATGTCGATGATCGAATCGTCGCTGATCTCGTCGGGCAGGGAGGGCCGCAGGAAGTTGCGCCCGGGCGCGCGGAAGGCGTCGACCACCCGGCGCACGCTCGTCTCGCTGGCGCCGGTGATGGCAACGAGGTCGCCGAAGCGCCGCGGCCGCCGCACGCCGTCGGCGAGCGAGGGGCCGGTCACAAGCGCGCGGAAGATCGGCCGCACAAGTGGCCGCGCCTCCTCGTCCAGCTCGCGGATGACCTCGTCCGCGTGCTGCTCCAGCGCGCCGCGGAGCTCGCCGACATTCTCGTAGTCCTGCAGCGTGATCCGCGTCCTGCCGTCGGTCTTGTGCTGCTCGGCCACCTGCCACAGGCGGCTCAGCGCATGCTGCATCAGCGGCAGCTGGTCGGCCTGACGTGACAGGCGCTGGACCTGCGATTCCTCCTGGTCGGCCGACCAGGGGGCGAAGCTCGCCAGGTCGTTTAGGATACGGGTAACCAGGGCAGGCTCGACCTCGAACCCCATGACGGCGGCCGGCCCGACGATCGCCTCGCGGCACTCCTCGCGCGTCATGCGGCGCGTCAGATAGAGCCCGGCATTGATCGCCTGCGCCAGTCCGGGGATGAGCGCGCACGCGCCCAGATACTCCGAGCGCATAGTGATCGCGACATGGATGCGCGGATCGACGCGCTTGCTTTCGAGGAGCAGCGCGACGAAGCCTTCCGCCTGCTCCCGACCGGCATAGTTCGAATAGCGGAACAGCTCCTCGAACTGGTCGACCAGCACGAGGAGGTTGCGGCCGGGCCGCAGGTTCTCCTCGGTCAGCCATTCGGCAAGCGCCAGCGGGCCGCGCTTCAGATGCGCTTCGAGCGCCGCCAGGTCGATCGGGTCGAACGGCCCGCCGCGCGCTTCGAGGAGCGCAGCGGCGAGATTGTGGATGGGCTTGCCGCCCGGATGCATGTCGGCGATCGCCCAGTCGGCGCCGGCTTCGGCATAGAGGCCAAGCTCCAGGCCGTCGAAGAGACCGGTGCGTACGAGTGACGACTTGCCGCTTCCCGATGCCCCGAGCACTGCCAGGAAGCGCGTCGCCGAGAGCCGGTCGATCATCTCGTTGACGCAGCCCTCGCGACCGAAGAAAAGGTCGGTTTCGTCGCGGGTGTAGGCCCGGAGGCCGGGATAGGGCAGGCGGGTCAATGCAGTTGGTCCGGCAGTTCCGAAATCAGTTGCACCACGGGATCGACGTTCCACGCGTCGCGGGCCTCGATCCACCGCAGATCCGGCAGGGTGAAGCCCATCGAGGCGGCCGTCGGCGGCTTCTCGTCCGGCGGCGGCCCGACGAGGAGCGCCACCACCTTGGCGCGCGACCCGTGCCGCAGCTTCTGCACCAGCCGCGCCTGGCTGTGCACCCAGGAGAGCGGCGCCTTGCCGTAGAGCAAGACGAGGACGTCGCAGTCGGTGATCTTCTCCTTGAGGTCGGCATGCACGTCCTCGGCGCTGCCCTCGAAGAGCGGCGCGAAGGCCGGCAGCTTGCGCCTGCCGAACTCCTCGATGAAGCGCGTGGCGGCTTCGCGGTCGTTCTGGTTGGCGTTGATGAAGACGATCTTGTCGGCGGGCGGCGGCGGTGGGGCCTTCTTCTGGCGCTCCTCGAGCTTGCGGCGGATGTCGGCCTTGAAGGCCTCGAGCCCGCTCGCCACCACATGCTCGCCGCGCAGCAGCGCCCGGTGCTCCTGGTCGGCGACGGTGTCGATGTCGAGGTCCGAGCGATGCCAGAGCATGGTGTGGCAGTTCATGCTCGACGCGAGGTCGAACTGGGCGCGCGGATAGCCTTCGGGCAGGTCGGCCGGCCGACGCCCCGGACGCGGGCCGAGGAGCTGCACGAAGAGCGGCGTCCTGCCCCCGTAACGCGAGGGGTCGAGATCGGCCGCGACCGCGTTGCGGAAGTCGATGCCGCCCTGCGGATAATCGTGGCTGGGAACGACGAGATAGCCGTACTGCTCGAGCTCGCGGCGCACGCCGTCACGCTCCTCCTCGAGATCATCGGTCGTCTGGGCGAGGAAGACGACGTCCTTTGCCTCGTCGCCGCGAACCTCTGCCGGCGTCACCGGGGCGGCCGAGGCGGCGGCGGCGTTGAGGCGCTTGAACTCGCGGTGGATGAGGTCGGCCTGCTCCATGATCTTCGGGAAGACGAGCGGCTCGTCGACCGCGAGCGGCACGCAGACCGAGCGACCGCCGTCGAGCCTCTTCCAGAACGGCTCGCGACGGTGCGACTGCAAGGGCTCGGGATAGGCGTCGCCCTCGGCGAGCGGGAAATACTCAAATGCGAACAGGCGCTTCAGCGGGTCGTCCGTCCTGCAGAATGCGGCAAGTTCCTGCCGCGTCCAGTCGCGCTTGGAATAGGCGGGCGAGGCGATGGCGAGGAAGACCGCGGATTTCTGGGCTGCATCGAGAAGATCTGAGAGCTGCTTGCCGCCCTTGAACTCGTGCTCGTCGAAGAAGACCTTGAGCTTCTCGCGCCCGCCCATGTGGATGGCCAGCGCCCGCTCCAGCCGGTCGACGATGTCCCGGACCCACGGCCGCCCGTCGCCGGCGCCGGCCTCGTCGTCGATCCGCGCGTAGCTGATGAAGATGTCGTACTCGTAGTTCGCAGTATACGCCAAGGCCTCGCCCCCGAAATGCCTGCCGCAGCTTCCCGAAGCTATTCGGTTTCCGCAGCGTCGTCCACGCGGTTGGAGTTGCGTTCCTCGCAGTGCTGCCGCCCGGCCAGCGGCGCGGCCGAGCGCAGCGCCCCGGCCGACGCGCAGCCGGCTATCACGTTCCTTTCACCGGCCATGGTCGCGTCGATCCAGCCGCGGAAGGCGGAGACGCGCGCATAGACGCCGGGAAAGGCCGGGTGGCCGCAATGGTAGCCCCACGAGACGATGCCGATCTGGATGTGGCCCTCGCGGCTCCGCGCCATCAGCGGCCCGCCGCTGTCGCCCTGGCAGGAATCGCGGCCCTGCTCGGGCATGCTCGCGCAGATCTCGGTGTCGTGGACGGTGTAGTTGCGGCCGAGCAGCGCATAGGTGCCGCGGCACTGGTCGAGATCGAAGATCCTGAGTTCCGCCTCGCGCAGCCGCGGCGGGATGCGCACAGAGCCCGAGCGGATCAGGAGGTGCAGATTCTCGGGATTGCCCTCGTCGTAGATCGCCTGGAGCTCCGGATCGAGCTTGTTGTCGAGCGTGGCGCCCCAGCCGGTGACGGTCGCCCGCCCGCCCATGCGGCTTAGTGCTTCGTCCTCCGCGCCGGCCAGCGGCACGGTGGCCACACCCTCGACCGGCCGCGCGAGCCGCACCAGCGCGAGGTCGGCGCGCGGCCGCTCCCGCTCGCCTCGCTTGTAGTCGGGGTGGATGACGATTTCCGCCGCCTCGACGAGCGTCAGCCCTGCAAGCTCCGTGCTGCCGTACCCGACGGCGTAGGTCCGGCTGCCGGTGAAGCAATGGGCGGCCGACAGCACCCATTCCGGCGCGATGAGCGAGCCGCCGCAAATGCCCGAGCGGTCGTCCAGCCCGTAGGTGATGCGCACCTGCCACGGCCAGCTGCCGGGCGCGGATTCGATGCCGTTGATGATGAAGTCGTCGGAAAAGGCAGCAGCGGGCGCGGCCGTTGCGGTCAGCGCCAGCGCGCAAACGAGTGCTTTCAGCACCTTCATGCGGTCCATGCCGCACCTTCGCCCATATTGCCCAAGCTGAAGAAGTTGATAGACCTATTCCGGCTTTTTCAAGATGAGCGCGGGGAGGACCGACAGTGTCGGGCCGCCTGGAAGAACTGGAGCGTGCCATACGGGACAACGTCGCGCCGGCGACGCTGTGGGCGATGCACCAGGCGCTCGACGCCACCGATCTCGCCGTGCCGGGCGGCGACGCGCGGCGGCTGCTTGCCCGCGGGACGATCCAGAACAGGCTGAGGCTGCCCGGAGAGGCGCTTTCCTCGTTGATGGAAGCCAGAGCCCTTGCGTTGGAAGACGACAGTGCCGCCTGGCGCAGCGACATCTCGCGTCAGATCGCGCTCGTTCATTCCTGGCGCGGCCAGGGGCATCAGGCCGCGCTCGAGCTGCTCAGGGCCTGCCGCGAGGCGATCGCGGCCAACGATCAGGAAGGCCTGGCGCTTGCGATCGCCGCCTCCGGCCGCCTCGCCCGCGAGATCGGCCGCTTCGACGAGGCGCTCGCCGCCTGCGAGACGGCGCTTTCCATGCCGGCGCTGCCGGCGCGCGAGCGGGCGCGGCTCTTGCCGGAGCGGCTGAAGGCGCTCAACAGTCTCGGCCGCCACCATGACTGCATCGCAAGCGCGGAGGCGGTGCACGCCGCGCTCGGCGAGAGCAACTTCCGCCTCCGCTGGCTGGCCGCGATGGAAGAGATCCGCGCGCTGGCCACGATCGGAGAGATCGAGACAGCGCGCCTCAGGCTGACCGAGGCGGAGAAGCTGCTGCCCGAGGACAGGTCGGAGTGGGAATGGACCGAGCATCGCGAACTCGCCGCCGGGCTCTACTCGCCCAGCGCCGACCGCGAGCATCTGCGCAGCCTGGTCGAGAGCTACCGCGACGACCGGCTCTACATCCGCGAGGCGGAGGCGCGGCTGGCGCTCGCCGAAGCCTACCTCCGTGACGGCGAGGCCGAACCCGCACTTGCCGAGGCCGCCGCCGCGGTGCGGCTCGCGGAGCGCGAGCGCAGCGAGACCCTTGTCGAGCGCGGCCGCACGATCATGCTGTCGAGCGGACGGCAGATCGGGTCCGACGCCGACGACGCCGCGTCGCTCCTGACGGGGCGGCGCTATGTATTCGGGGCGATGCTGGGCCGCGGCGGTTACGGCGTGGTGCGCAGGGCCTACGATCTCGAGAGCGGCCAGGAGCGCGCGATCAAGATCGTCGACCTGTCCGGCCTTGCCGACCCGGCGAGGCGCTCGGCCATGCTGCGCGATGCGCGCGCCGAGATAGAGAGCGCGCGTCTCGCGCGGCATCCGGGGCTGGTCCAGATCCACGCCGCCTTCGTCGAGGGCGACCGGATCGTCATCGTGCAGGATTTCGTCCCGGGCCGCCCGCTGCAGGCGCTCGTGTCCGGCGTGGAGCGCGTGGTCCTCATCGATATCTTCGAGCGCATCGCCCACGCGCTGGGGGCGCTGCACGAGGCGGGCGTCGTCCACCGCGACCTGAAGCCGGACAACGTGATCGTCCGCCCGAACGGCCATCCCGTCATCATCGACATGGGCCTGTCGGCCATTGCCGGCAGCGGCGGCGACGGCCCGGCACGCGGCACGGAACCCTATGCCGCGCCCGAGATGAAGGGCGCCGGCGTACCGCCCCACCCTGCGCAGGACGCCTATGCGCTCGGCGTCATGCTGGCAGAGTTCATGCCCGACCTCGTGCGCAAGGGCCCGCTCGGCCTGTTCAGGCGCGCGGCAGGCACCGGCCTGCCGGCACTCGTCGAGGCGCTGCGCTCGCCGCAGCCGGAGCGGCGGCCGACGATGCGCGAGGCGGCGACCCTGCTCGAGCTCGCGCGCCAGGAAGCTGCGGTCGCTCAGTCGCTCTGAAAGAGCTTGACCTGATAGGCGCCCTCGCTCGTCGTCATGACGACGAGCTCGGCTTCGGTGTCGGTCTCGAAGCCGAAGCGCAACTCGGCCGGCCGCCCGCTCGCGATCTGCACCATCTCGCCATCGACGCGGAGCATCAGCGTGACGGCGCCTCCCTCGCGGCCATAGACGAACGCGCCGTAGCTCCGGCCGGCCTCGAGCCGCACGGCGTAGAACCTGTGGTCGTGGCCGGAGGGCGCGGTGTGGTCCGCCGCCATGGCGACGTCGAACTTGCGCGCGGCGGCCGAGGCGAGCGCGGTCAAGAACTCCTGTTCGTGGACACGCTGCGGATCGCTGTAACGCGCCGCCTGGCTTTCCCAGTAGGCCGTCGCGGCGGCGGCGTCGAACGAGCCGTCGCGGAGTTGCAGCACGAGGTCGGCGCGCTGCGCGTAGTTGATCTGCACGCCGCTCGGCACGAGGCGCGGCGTGCCGCAGGCAGAGCCGTCGCGCGCCTCGGCGCCGGGCAGCTCGACCACCTCGCCGCCGCTCACCAGGGCCACCACCCGGCCGGACCGGTCGATGATCGGCCCGCCGCTCGCGCCCCCGGTCGAGGCGATGTCGTTGACGACGAGCTGCGCCTGATCGCGCGCCTCGGCGGCCGGATAGTTGAAGAAGTTGCGAAGCTGGTTCACCCGGCCGAAGTGGAGCGTCGGCGACGGGTCGATCGCCGCCTCGCGGCAGCCGTCCATGCCGCGCAGGAGATAGCCGGCGAAGGCGATCTCCTCACCCGCGCCGAGCGACTGGAGCGCGTCCGGCGGAGCGATCTCCAGCACGCGGCCCGGATCGACCGGCGTCGCGACCGTGAGGATGGCCACGTCGTAGGCGCTCGCATGCGTTGCGCGCGACAGCGAGCCGTCGAGGTCGCGGCTGTAGAGGCCGCGCGAGGTGAAGCGGGTGAAGGCCTGGTAGCCTGGATGCGCCGTCCACGAGAGGACGCTGTGCTCACTGCGTGCGAGGCCGCCCGTTGCGGCGCCGAGGACGATCACCTCGGTGCCCGACGGCCGGGCCTCGATCGCGTGGGCGACATGGGCGTTGGTGACGAGCTCGGTCGGCGAATGGGGCCAGGCGGTACCGACGGGCTCGCTGCCTTCGGCGCTCCGCAGCACGACGAGATGCGCCGCCGCCTGCAGCCGGTCGAGGTGCTCGTTCGGGAAGCCGGCCGCCAGTTCCTCCAGCCGCGCCACGTCGCCGCGGAACTCCGCGACGCGCTGCGCGATCTGCCAGTCCTGGTAGAGGCCGTTGCCGCCGATGCCTATCACTGCGACCGCCACCACGGCAAGCGCGGCCGCGACCTTGCGCATGTGCCGGCAGAGCACGTCCTCGGTCGTGTCGACGATCTCCTGCGTGCGCGTGAGAAGCATGCCGGTCGTGCCGGCTACGGGCTCGGCGACTATGTCGAACCGAATCCGGGGTCCGTTCATGCTGCCCAGCACAAGCACGTCTCCAGGCCGCAGCACCGCCCGGTCGACCACTCCCTTGCCGTTGACCGCGACGAACCGGTCGCCCTGCCGCACCACTTCCCATTGGCCGCTCGCCTGGCGCCTCAGCTCGAGATGGCGGCCGGAAACGCGCGTCTCGGTGGGCTCGATCGTGTAGTCGGCCCAGCTGGCGTCGCGGCCGATCTTGATCGAGCCGAGATGCTTCGGAAACTCCTCGACGCGGCTTTCGGCGCCGTCCGCCGTCATCGCGAGGCGCAGCCGCCCGTCGAGCAGCTTCGCCTCCAGGCGACGTGCCCGCGCCTTGGCAACCCTGTCCGAACAATCCCAGATGCCCATGCCGGGCCCCGCTACCGACGTCGTGCCGTTCTACATCCTGATGAAGAAGGAGGGGAGCATCATTCCGGCTTTTTGTTGGCTGCTACTCCGCCCCCAGCCTGAAGACCTGCCGCGCGCCCGAGAGGAGTGGAGTTTCCGCCCGGTCGCCCCCGGCAAAGGCGAGGTTGATTGGCGAATAGCGCGACGGGTCGCCGCCGGCCGCCAGCGCCGGCATCGCGAAGGCGCGCGTGGCGAAGACGCCGCCGGCCGCGACGGCGGTCAGGTCGCCCGCTGCCTCGAGCGCGAGCACCGCATCCATATCCGCCTCGCCGCTGCGGCTGCCGAGCACGGGGCCGTGGTCGCAGATGACGCGGAGCGGCACGTCCGCCTCTGCCCCGCGGCGCGCGAGGAGGCTCGCTGCCGCTTCCGCCTCGTCGAAGCCTGCGCAGAGTCGGTGGGCGGCGAGGCGCTTGTCCTTCATCATGCGCGTCGCAAAGCCGGCCGCCGCAAACAGAGCGCCGGCGGCCTCGTTCTCGGCCTGGCTGCGCGGGAAGGCGAAGACCATCGCCGCGAATGGCCCGCCGGACCGCGGCGGGGAAGGGGGTTGCGGCCGCTCGAAGGGCGAGGCGAGCACCGCGACCTCGTGGCCGAGCGCCTGGAACTCGCCGACAATGTGCCTGGTGCCGGCGAGGCTTGCCGTCACCCGGCGGTCCAGCATCGCGAGCATGCGCGGGCGCGTATCCAGCATACGGGCGGCCAGGATCGCTTCACCTGCGAGATGCCGGTTGGCGTTGAGGAAATGGTGGTCGAGCGCCTGGCGCGCGACCGGCTCCTTCCACAGCTCGGTGACGTTGGCCGCGTCCTGCAGACAGGCGTAGTAGCGCTTCTCCCAGTCGCCGCCGGCGCCGATGCGGACCGACAGGTCGCAGAAGCGCTCGACGGTGAAGGGCAGCACGATGTTGAGCGGGATTCCCGCCGCGATGACGGCCTCGGCGAAGACGATGTCGGCGCCGCAGGCGGCCGAGGCGTAGGCGACCGCGACCCGGTTCGCGGCCAGCCATCCGGAGATGTCGGCGCGCATGCGCTCTTCCGCCAGGCGCAGCGTCTCCCCCGTGCCGTCCTTGGCCGTCATCAGCGGCCCGCTGAAGAACACGGCGTCGCCCGGGTGAAGGCTTTCGGCCGCAGCCTCCGCCGCCGCGATCCCTGCGCGCGCCATCAGCCGCAGCTGGCGCCGGGTCGCCCCGCGCTTCGCCGAGTCGGCGTCGTCGCGGGCGATGGCCTCGCCGAAGGCTGCCGCCGCATCCTTGCCCGCGATCAGTGCGGCTTCCGCGCGCGATGCCGCCGCCCAGTAGTCGTCCTCGCGCCCTGCGAGCCGCGCCGCCGCCTGGGCGAGTTCCCGCGCTTCGTCCGGCTCGCCGCCGACGAGGTAGAGCGCTGCGGCGTTCACGGCGCAGAAATGGTTGGGGCTCGCCTCGTGGACCTGGCGGTAGCGCGCGGCGGCATCGAGCGCGGCGCGCTTGAATTCGTCGCTGCCCGGCTCCAGCCCTTCCAGTCGGTCCTTCGCCAGCCGCGCGTCGAGCGCGGCGATGTCGATCGAGAGCATCGGCAACCGCCTGTCGAACAGTTCCCGCAGGCTGCGGTCGAGTTCCTCGTCCTCGGCTGCCTGGCGGCCCGAAAAGGAGCGTGTCCAGGATCGCCGCAGGCGCTCGCGCAGGCCGGACATCGAGCCGTCCCAGGCAAGCGACGGGCCGGCCAAAATCTCGCGTGCCTGGCTTCTCGCGCCCATCCGCGCGCTCGCCAGGGCCATCAGGTAAAGGAGCACCGGGTTGCCCGGGAACAGCGCCTCGAGGTCGGCGGCAGCCTGCGCCGCGGCGGCAGCGAGGCCGCGGCCGATCATCGCCTCGACATCCTCGATGCCGTCGCGGATGGCTGGGAGCGGCCCGTCCTCGGCGAGGCGCGCGATCCTCTCGACCCGCGCTAGGTCCGGGAGCGCCAGCGGCACCGTCTCAACCAGCCCCCGCGCCGACCAGTCGGACAGCCGGAGCGACAGGAGCCTGCGCCCGATGCCGAGCCGCTCGGCGAGTTCCTGCTGCTTCGGGCTCGCCGGGAAGACGCCCTTGTTGGCGACCCGGTAGCCCCGCTCGTCGAGGAGCGCGAGGAGTGCTGCCGCGAACAGCGCCTCCGGGTTCTTTGAGCGCCGGTCGGCCTGACCGCTGAGGACGGCCGACAGCCGCCCGGATGCAGCCTTCACGAAGGAGCGGCGGAAGCGCTCGCTTTCGTTCAGCGCCCGCACGACGAGCTCCGCCGGCAGCTCGATGACCGTCAGTGGCCGCAGCGCGCGCGCCGATGCGATGCGCGGCGGCAGGTCGGCACGCAGGCCGGCGAGCAGGAACTCGACGTCGCCGACCAGCTCTCCCTCGAAAAGCTGGTAGCCGAGCCCGCCCGCTGCGCCGAAGCCGACCTGGATCGCGGCGCCGGCCGCATCCCCGCGCGCTGCCTCGGCGATGAAGAAGAGGCCGCCGGCGGCGTCGCCGCTGCGGAAGAGATGGTCGTCGTTGGCGCCGCCCGGCTGCGAGACCGACGCTTGCGCGGCCAGCGCCCGCCGCATCCCCTCGTCGAGCATGCCGAAGGCGGCGGAGGCGGAGAGAGCTTGGTACCGGTCCACCATTGCCGACCCGGAATTCTGTCGCGACGAGCCGCCACAATAGGCGCGGCGGCCGCGAGCGCAAGCCGGCGCGGCTGCGGGCTCCGCCGCCGATGGCCAGGGGAGGGCGGTGAGCATGATGCGGGATCCGGGAAGGAGGGCAAGGCGCGGCGATGGCCGCCGCCGGAGGAGCCCCGGCGGCGGCCGCGATGGCACTTCAGCCGATGCAGGCTGGGGACATGCATCAGATGTAGTAGACCATCGATCCCGAATTGGAGGTGACGATGTCGGTCGCCTCGCAGAGATTGACCCGCCACAGGAATTCCTGCGCGCCGGTGACGTAGGTGATGCGCACGTCGAACATGCAGTAGCCCTGGTGCAGCTGGGGCTCGACGACCATCTGGTAGCCGCTCGGGATCGTGTAGGCGCCGAGCAGGTCGCTGCGCCACGAATTGTCGCCGACATGGCTGATGTGGACGCTGTAGATCTCCGACGAGGAGCCGTTGACGATGTTGACCCAGCGCTCGTAGGCCTGCGCGGCCGAGGAGGCGAGAAGCGCGCCGGCGACCGAGGCGGCGGCGGCGAGGCGGGCGAAGGTGGAAGCGTTCATTGTCGTGTCCTCTCATTGGCTGCCGGGGCGCCATCGCCTCGGCTGATGGGAGGACAGTGCCGGAAGCCGCTCCGGCCTTTTGCGCGCGACTGCGCAAAGGGAGGTTCCCGGCCGCCGCGCCATAAGAATAGGGGCGGCATCGCTGCCGCCCCCTGCTCGTAGAGTTGCTTCGCCTTCTAGAAGTCCATGCCGCCGCCGGGCATCGCCGGCGCCGCAGTCTCCTTCTTCGGCTTCTCGGCCACCATCGCTTCGGTGGTCACCAGCAATCCGGCGACCGAAGCCGCGTCCTGAAGGGCTGTCCGCACGACCTTCACCGGGTCGATGACGCCCATCTCGTAGAGGTCGCCATACTCGCCTGTTTGCGCATTCCAGCCGTAGCCGAACTCGGTCTTCTCGCGCAGCTTGCCGACGATGATCGAGCCTTCGGAGCCGGCATTCTCGGCGATCTGGCGCACCGGAGCCTCGATGGCGCGGCGAACGATGGCAATGCCCGTACGCTGGTCCGGGTTTGCCGCATCGAGATTGTCCAGCGCCTTGATCGCGCGCAGCAGAGCGACGCCGCCGCCCGGCAGGATACCCTCTTCAACGGCCGCGCGGGTCGCGTGCATCGCATCGTCGACGCGATCCTTGCGCTCCTTGACCTCCACCTCGGTGGCGCCGCCGACACGGATCACGGCCACGCCGCCGGCCAGCTTCGCCAGACGCTCCTGCAGCTTCTCGCGATCGTAGTCGGAGGTCGTTTCCTCAATCTGGGCCCGGATCTGCTTGACGCGTCCCTCGATTTCCGCCTTCGAGCCGGCGCCGTCGATGATCGTGGTGTTCTCCTTGTCGATCATCACCTTGCGGGCACGGCCGAGCATGTTGAGGGTGACATTCTCGAGCTTGATGCCAAGATCTTCCGAGATCGCGGTGCCGCCGGTCAGGATGGCGATATCCTGGAGCATCGCCTTGCGGCGGTCGCCGAAGCCCGGCGCCTTGACGGCTGCCACCCTGAGGCCGCCGCGCAGCTTGTTGACGACCAGGGTGGCCAGCGCCTCGCCCTCGACGTCCTCTGCGATGATCAGGAGCGGCTTGGAGGACTGAACGACCGCCTCGAGCACCGGCAACAGCGGCTGCAGGTTCGAGAGCTTCTTCTCGTGGATCAGAACGTAGGGATCCTCGAGCTCGACGCGCATCTTGTCCTGGTTGGTGATGAAATAGGGCGAGAGATAGCCGCGGTCGAACTGCATGCCTTCCACGACCTCGAGCTCGGTCTCCAGGCTCTTGGCCTCTTCGACGGTGATGACGCCTTCGTTGCCGACCTTCTCCATCGCCTCGGCAAGGAAGCGTCCGATCTCGGAGTCGCCGTTGGCGGAAATGGTGCCGACCTGCGCGATCTCGTGGTTCTTGGTCACCTTGCGCGCGTTCTTCTGGAGCTCGGCGACGACGGCGTCGACGGCAAGGTCGATGCCGCGCTTCAGGTCCATCGGGTTCATGCCGGAGGCGACCGCCTTGGCGCCCTCCTTCACGATCGCCTGTGCAAGGACCGTCGCCGTCGTGGTTCCGTCACCCGCCAGATCGTTCGTCTTCGACGCGACCTCGCGCACCATCTGCGCGCCCATGTTCTCGAACTTGTCCTCGAGCTCGATCTCCTTGGCGACGGTGACGCCGTCCTTGGTGATGCGCGGCGCGCCGAAGGACTTGTCGAGGACGACGTTGCGGCCTTTCGGGCCGAGCGTCACCTTCACCGCATTGGCAAGAATGTCGACGCCGCGCAGCATCCGCTCGCGCGCATCGGCGTGGAATTTCACTTCTTTCGCAGCCATGGTTCTACTCCATCATTGGCAGCATTGATGACTGGAACAATCGGCGCCGCGTCAGGCCGCCTTCTTGATCTCGGCCTGCGCCTCGATCACGCCCATCACGTCGGACTCCTTCATGATGAGGAGTTCTTCGCCATTGAGACGGATCTCGGTGCCCGACCACTTCCCGAACAGGATGCGGTCGCCGACCTTGACGTCGAGCGCCACGATCTTGCCCGCTTCGTCTCGCGCGCCTGGACCGACGGCGAGGACCTCGCCCTCCTGCGGCTTCTCCTTGGCCGTGTCGGGAATGATGATCCCGCCGGCCGATTTCTCCTCGGCTTCGATCCGGCGAACCAGAATGCGGTCATGGAGGGGACGGAACGACATGTTGTTCTCCTTCGAAGGACAAACAGTTTGAGGTTCCTCCGCATCGCCCGCGCGGGCCATGCGGGGGCGCGGCCCATCAGGCGCCGCGCGGCGATGATCTGGTGGGTTGGAAATCGCGGTTCAAGATCCTCCGCGCAAAATTTTGGCACTCCTCCGCGGAGAGTGCTAAAGACCGTTGGCCGGGAGGTACGGTCTTTCCATCCGGCCATCGACGTGGTAGCAGCCGGCGCCAATCTCCAACCGGAACCGCATCCGAGTCGCCGCTTGCCCAGAAGGGTTCCGCGGGCTCAGTGCGCTTACCGTTTCGAAAGGCTGGCGCTTCATGGCACGCATCATCGAAACCGCGACCGGCGCGCTCGCGCTCACCTTCGACGACGTGCTGCTGCAGCCCGGCCATTCCGAGGTGATGCCCGGCCAGACCGACGTCCGCACCCGCATCGCGGGCGACATCGACCTGAACATCCCGATTCTCTCGGCGGCGATGGACACGGTGACCGACGCCCGCCTCGCCATCGCCATGGCGCAGGCCGGCGGCATCGGCGTCATCCACCGCAACTTCTCGCCCGAGGAGCAGGCCGAGGAGGTCCGCCAGGTCAAGAAATTCGAGAGCGGCATGGTGGTCAATCCGCTGACCATCGGGCCGGACGCGACGCTCGGCGACGCGCAGGCGCTGATGCGCGCACACGGCATCTCCGGCATCCCTGTGGTCGAGAATGGCGGCACCGGCGGCCACACCACCGGCAGGCTCGTCGGCATCCTCACCAACCGCGACGTCCGCTTCGCCTCGGACCCCAAGCAGCGGGTCAGCGAATTGATGACGCGGGACCGCCTTGTCACGGTGAAGGAGACGGTCGAGCAGGACGAGGCCAAGCGGCTCCTCCACCAGCACCGGATCGAGAAGCTGCTCGTCGTCGACCCGGACGGCCGCTGCGTCGGCCTGATCACCGTCAAGGACATCGAGAAGTCGCAGCTCAACCCGCATGCCTCGAAGGATGCGCAGGGGCGGCTGCGGGTCGCGGCTGCGACGAGCGTCGGTGACGACGGCTTCGAGCGCGCCGAGCGGCTGGTCGCGGCGGGCGTCGACCTGCTCGTGGTCGACACGGCGCACGGGCACTCGCAGCGGGTGCTCGATGCCGTCCTGCGGGCGAAGAAGCTCTCCAACTCGGTGCGGATCGTCGCCGGCAACGTGGCGACGGCGGACGGGACGAAGGCGCTGATCGACGCGGGCGCCGATGCGGTCAAGATCGGCATCGGGCCGGGCTCGATCTGCACGACCCGCATCGTCGCGGGCGTCGGCGTGCCGCAGCTCTCGGCCATCATGTCGGCGGCCGAGGAAGCCGACAAGGCGGGCGTCGGCGTTATCGCCGACGGCGGCATCAAGTTCTCAGGCGATCTCGCCAAGGCGCTGGCCGCCGGCGCGTCGGCCGCGATGGTCGGCTCGCTGCTCGCCGGCACGGACGAGAGCCCGGGCGAGGTCTATCTGCACCAGGGACGGTCCTTCAAAGCCTATCGCGGCATGGGCTCGGTCGGCGCGATGGCGCGGGGCTCGGCCGACCGCTACTTCCAGGCCGAGGTCCGCGACACGCTGAAGCTGGTTCCGGAGGGCATCGAGGGCCAGGTGCCCTACAAGGGTCCCGTTGCGGGCGTGCTCCACCAACTCGTCGGCGGACTGAAGGCGGCGATGGGCTATGTCGGCGCGAAGGATCTCGCCGAACTGCGCGCCAAGGCGACCTTCGTGCGCATCTCCAACGCCGGCTGGCGCGAGAGCCACACCCACGACGTCCAGATCACCCGCGAGAGCCCAAATTATCCGGGCGGGATGTAGGGCGGGGCGTCAGTCGAGTTCGGACATCCTGACCGAGATGTCCGGCAGCCGCGCGGGCGATACGGATGCATCGGCCGCGAAGCGCTCGATGCTGCCCCACTGGCCGTCGGGGTTCGGCTGGCGATGGACCCAGGTCTCGCGGCTCGCCGCGTCGACCACCCAAAGCTCAACGACGCCGTGGCGGGCATAGACTTTCGCCTTCAACCCTCGGTCGTAGGTCATCGAGGATGTCGCGACTTCGATCGCCAGCAGCACGTCGGTGCCCTGCACGTCCTCCGACAATATGCGCTTTGGGTAGAGGCAGAGGCCCGGTTCAACGAAGGTGCTGCCGCTCAGGTAGAGCGACGTCTCCACGCCGAGACGCAGCTCGGCTGGTTTGTGCAAAGCCAGAACATCGATAAGCGCGGCCTTGATCACCTCGTGCTGGTTGCCCTTCGGCGACGTCGGCACGATCTCCCCCTCGATCAGCTCGAAATTCTCGTCCTCGGCGATGATCCCCGTCTCCACCATGCGCCTGATCTCGGCGACGGTGAAGGCGCGGCGGGGGAAGCCCTCGGCGGCTCTGGTGACGGCGATGTTCATCTTCTCGTCCTGATCACTAGCCGAGCATAGCATCTTGCGGCGCGGCTGTCCTTCCGTGTTGCCTCTGGCCAGGCGCCAGGCTTTGCGCCACCATGCGAGGATGCGTCAGCTCGTCGTCCTTCTCCTCGTGGCCGCCTCAGGCTGTACCGTCGCCGACCGCTACCAGGAGGTCCAGTCCTCCATTCCTTACGATGCGGTCGACTGCGCGGAGCTCGTCAGGCAGCGCAACGCGCTCGCTGCTGCTCACGGCATACCGCGCGACTATCGGCGCGAGACGCGGCGGGGCGACGGGACCTCGCTTCTGCCCGACCTCGACGCGGTGACGCCCGACATGCGCGGGCAGGCCGCGCGCGACCGCGACCGGGCGATCGCCAGCGTCAGCGCCATGAACGGCTCGATCGTGCGCCGCGCCTGCGAGCAGCCGCGCTAGGACCGCTGCGGCTCGCTGCCTGCGTCCGCCATGCGCCGCCGCGCGCGGCCCTCTCTCAGCGCCACGATCGTGCCGGAGGCCGCGATCATCGCCATGCCGAGCAAGGCCCAGCGATCCATCGTCTCGCCCCAGATCAGCCACGCGAAGTAGCCGGCGAAGATGAGGAAGGAATATTCGAAGACGGCGAGGTAGCTCGTCTCGCCGCTCTGGTAGGCGCGCACCAGCATGGCGACGCCGACGAGCGAGCCGACGGCCTGGATGGCCGTCCAGAAAATGAGGGCGCCCGTCACCGGCTGCCATCCCGACAGCAGGAAGGGCGCCGCATCGGGGACGGGCGCGAAGATCGTCACCAGCACCAGCGCGACCAGGCTGATGCCGCTGATGGCCAGGATGCCGCCGGCCAGCATCGCTCCCACCGGCTCGCCCGCGCACCATTCTCGCGTCAGCAGGTTGGCGAGCCCGTAGAGTGCGCCGGCTGCCACGGGCATCAGCGTCGCAAAGCCGATATTGGCCGGGTCCGGCCGCAGCATGATCAGCACCCCCGCGAAGCCGATCGCGACGGCAGCGACGCGCCAGGGGCCGATCGGACGGCCGAAGAAGAGCCACCCGAAGACGAGCACCCAGATCGGCGCGGTGAAGAGCGCGGCGCCCACCTGCGCGATCGGCACCATGGGCAACGCGCCAAAATAGAGGAGCATCGACGTGGCGTTGGCGACGCTGCGGGCGGCAACGGCGCCGACGTTTCTCGGGCGCATCCTCAGCCCGGCGAGCCACAGGACCAGGGCAAGCAGGGGTAGCGCCATCGCGGCGCGCAGGACGTGGAACTGCCACAGCCCCGCCTCATCCGCGATGAACCGGACGAAATTGTCGATCAGCCCGATCAGCGCCATGGCCATCACGAGCAGTGCCGCGCCGAAGGCGATCGGGTTTGGCGCAAGCCGCATTGCCATGGACTCCTCGACCCTTCCACGCCCTGCCGCGAGCAGTGATTCGCCTGCCCGCCCTGCCGGACCTTTGTGGCTCCGGCCGCCACCGGCCTCCCCTAGCGCGCCGTCGACGCCGATCGCGATATTCCACGCTATTTCAAAAGCTTGTACCTGATTGCTGGATGCCGGGGCGGGATTCGAACCCGCGCTCAGGAGTAAGCCCCCCCGGCCCTTACCGCTAGGCGACCCGGCAGCTCCGACCCGCCGGAAAGCGACAGGCAGACGAGCCTTGCACAGTTCGCCGGAGGCCGCCATGACAGTTATGCAACATAATTGCGCAGAACGTGCCGTTCTCAACAGCATGTTGCGCGCCAGGGATGCAGCGACATCCCCGGTTGACCACTTTCGGCGTGGCCGAAATCCGGATAGATGCTTCGGCTGCAGCGGCGGAGGAACCAGGCGCCATGAATTCGACCGCCATCTTCTGGCCGATGATCCTTCATGTCGCACTGGTGTTCGCGGTCTACACCCTCCTCAACCGGCGCCGCATCCAGGCGATCACGGCGGGCGAGGCCAAGGCGTCCGACTTCCGCGAGAACCTCGGCGAGCCGCCCACCAGCCTCCTCGCGCGCAACAGCCTGAACAACCAGTTCGAGCTGCCGCCGCTGTTCCATATCGCCTGCCTCTGCCTCTACGTGACCGGCGGTGCCGGCATTGTCGCTGTCGTTGTCGCCTGGGTGTTCGCGCTCTCGCGCGTGCTGCACGCGGGGGTGCACGTCACGTCGAACCGGCTGCGCTACCGACGCCCGGCCTTCGTGGTTGGGCTGGTCACCGTGGCGTTGCTCTGGATCCTGCTCGCCGTCCATCTGGCGACCGCCTGACCGGCTTGCCCCGGCAGTCCGGCGGCGTTAGCTAGCCTCCCATTCGGGCAACCGGCAGGAGTGTGGCATGCGCTTGGGCGGCAGGATCGCGGCAGCGATCGAGGTTCTGGACGATATCGAGCGCCGGCATCGCCCGGCTGCGGAGGCGCTCAAGGATTGGGGCCTGTCGCACCGCTTCGCCGGTGCCGGCGACCGCGCCGCCATAGGCAACATCGTCTACGGCGCGCTCCGACGGCGCCGCTCCGCCCAGTGGATCATGGACGGAGACGGCCCCCGCGCTGCGGCCTTCGGCGCGGTCGTCCTCGAGTGGGAGCGCGACGGAGCCTCGCTCAACGCCGAGCTCGACGGCGACCGCTTCGCCCCGACGCCCCTCGACGCGCGCGAGCTCGCAGCGCTCGCTGGACGCGACCTGGCCGATGCGCCGGATGCCGTGCGGGCCGACTGCCCCGACTGGTGCGTGCCTCATCTTGAGGCGGCCTTCGGCGCGGCCTGGGTCGCGGAAGCCACCGCGCTCGCGGGCCGACCACCGCTCGACCTCCGGGTCAACACGCTCGCATCCTCGCGCGAGCGCGTGCTGGCGGAGCTGGAGGGGACCGGCGCGGCGCCGACCGCGCTCGCCCCTCACGGCATCCGCATCCCGCCGATCAGCGGCGACCGGCGCCATCCGAATGTCCAGGCGGAGCCCGCTTTCCGGAAAGGCTGGTTCGAGGTGCAGGACGAGGGCTCGCAGCTGGCCGCCGGCCTCGCGGCGTCGGGGCCGGCAGCCCAGGTCCTCGACTATTGCGCCGGCGCCGGCGGCAAGACGCTGGCGATCGCCGCCGCGATGGAGAACCGCGGGCAAATCTTCGCCTTTGATGCCGAGAAGCAGCGGCTGGCGCCCATCTTCGACCGCCTGAAGCGCGCCGGCACGCGCAACGTCCAGGCGTTTGCCGACCGCCGACGTCTTGTCGGGCTGGAAGGGCAGATGGACCTCGTCCTGGTCGATGCGCCGTGCACCGGGACCGGCACCTGGCGGCGGCGGCCGGATGCGAAATGGCGGCTCGGCGAGCGCCAGCTCGAGCAGCGCCGCGAAGAGCAGGCGGCGATCCTCGCCGCCGCCGCGGTGTATGTGAAGCCCGGCGGTCGGCTCGCCTATGTCACCTGCACGGTATTCCCCTCCGAGAACGAAGAGCAGGTTGCCCGCTTCGTCGAAGCCTCGCCGGAATTCACGCCGCGCGGCCCCCGTGAGGCGTGGGCCGAAGCCGTGCCCGCCGCCGCCGTCACACCATGGTTCGGCGCGACCGGCATGACGCTCACGCCGGCGCGCACCGGGACCGACGGCTTCTACGTCTCGGTGCTCGAGCGGCGGAAGTGATACCTTTGGCCGGAACGCGCGTATCGACGGGCGGTTAGGGAAACCGTCCGTCCGTCGATCTAGCGACAGCCAAGGAGCCCCGATGGCACGCTATCTGCCGCTCGTCCTCTTCCTCGTCCTCACCGTGGGTGGCGGCGCGCTCATCGGCACCGCGACCGCGCCCGGCGAATGGTACGCCTCGCTCGACAAGCCGTGGTTCAACCCGCCGAGCTGGGTCTTCTCGCCTGTCTGGACCTTTCTCTACGTGCTGATCGGCATCGCCGGCTGGCGCATCTGGGTGCGGCGCGAGACGCACGGCGCGATGACGGCCTGGTGGCTCCAGCTCGGGCTGAACTTCCTCTGGTCGCCGGTCTTCTTCGTCCTGCAGAGCCCGGGCCTCGCGCTCGTCGTCATCGTCGCGCTTCTTGGCACCATCGTGGTCTTCATCCGTCTGACCTGGGACCGCGACCGGCCGTCGGCGCTGATGTTCCTGCCCTATGCGGCATGGGTCGCCTTCGCGACGCTGCTGAATGCCTCGATCTGGTGGATGAACTGAGCTGCTGCGCTGCACAATTCAGCGTTGCCCGCCGAAGCCGGCTTTGCCATAAGCGGCTGTTCCAAGAGGATCGGCGATGATTGCGCATAGCCAGCCCGACACGGCTTTCGAGGAGAGGGTGCGGGAGAGCTTTGCGCGGCAGAAGGCGATGGAGACGATCGGCGCCCGGCTGACGACGGTCACTCCCGGCATCGTCGAGATCGAGATGGACTATGGCGAGGCGCTGACCCAGCAGCACGGCTTCCTCCATGCCGGCGTCATCTCGACCGCGCTCGATTCGGCCTGCGGCTACGCTGCCTACTCGCTGATGCCGGCGGATGCCGCCGTCCTGACGATCGAGTTCAAGGTCAATCTCCTCGCCCCCGGCAAGGGCGAGCGCTTCCTGTTCCGCGGCGAGGTCACCAAGCCCGGACGCACGATCATCGTCGCCGACGGCCGCGCCTACGGCTTCGACGCCGACGGCAATGCCAAGCTCGTCGCGACCATGACCGCCACCAACATGGTGGTCAGCGGGCGCGAGGGCCTCAAAGGCTGAGCCGGTGACCGCCGTCGCAGTCCCGGTCGCCGATTTCGGCGGCAGGCGCGTGCTTTTCGTCATGGCGGCCGCGGCGGAGTACGGTCCGCACCTGAAGCGCCGGATCGAGCCGCTGATGACCGGCGTCGGACCCGTCGAGGCGGGCGTCTCGCTCGGCATCGCGCTCGGGCGCCTCGAGGCGGCGGCGCGCCTGCCCGATCTCGTCGTCTCGCTCGGCTCGGCGGGCAGCCGGACCCTGGAGCAAACGGCGGTCTATCAAGTCGCATCGGTCTCCTACCGGGACATGGACGCCTCGCCGCTCGGCTTCGAGCGCGGCGCCACTCCGTTCCTGGAACTGCCGGCGACGGTGGCGCTGCCGTTCCGCGTTCCGGGCATTCCCGAGGCCACGCTGTCGACCGGCGCCGACATCGTCTCCGGCGCCGCTTATGACGCCATCGACGCCGACATGGTCGACATGGAGAGCTGGGCCCTGATGCGCGCCTGCCACCGCTTCGAGGTGCCGCTGATCGGCCTGCGCGGCATCTCCGACGGGGCGTCGGAGCTGAGGCACGTCTCGGACTGGACGGAGTTCCTCCACCTGGTCGACGAGAACCTGGCCACCGCGCTTGACAGGCTGGAAGAGGCACTTGTGGCAGGTACCCTCGGCGCCCGCGCCTGACATTTGCGCGCGCTCGGCGTGGCTTATTTTCGAGCCCACACCGGGAGATCGCGCCATGGGCGTCATCCATATCGAGAATGTCGACGAGAAAATCATGCGGGCCATCGAGTTGCGGGCGCGACAGAGCGGCCGCAGCTTCGAAGAGGAGGTGGAGGCGCTCTTATCCGGTCTCGCGACTGACGCTCCCCAGCCGCCTCTCCTATCGCCTAAGGAGAGGGCCGAGACGTTCCGAAAGATTCGGGAAATGACGCCGAAGGGGAAGGAGCAATCCGATAGCACGGAGATGATCCGCGAGATGCGTGATCGCGGATATGCTGATTATTGACGCGAGCGTATTGGTCAAGGCCGCGATCGACCAGAAGGACAGCGAGAGGGCGGCTGCGCTGGTTGCCGAGAATCAGAACCTCGCTGCCCCTGCACATGCTTTGGCGGAGGTGGCTGAGGTACTGGTGCGGAAGTCGCGCATAGGCGACATCGATCTTGAACAGGCCACAGTCGCAGTCCGCGCGAGTATCGCGTCCACTCGGTTCATACCTCTTCCTGAGCTCATGGCGGATGCCATGCGCCTCTCGGCCGCCACCGGCGCATCCGTCTACGACTGCCTCTATGTCGCTGCGGCGATCGATCTCGACTGCCGGCTCGTCACCGCCGACCGCCGCCTGATGGCGCGCCTTGCCGACACGCAACATGCCACGTTGATCATTCCGCTCGACTCGTATAGCGGCTCCGGATGAACAGCGCCCATCCCGACACCGTCCTCATCGTCGACTTCGGCAGCCAGGTCACGCAGCTCATCGCGCGACGGGTGCGCGAGGCCGGCGTCTATTCCGAAATCGTCCCGTTCCAGTCCGCGGCCGAGGCGTTCGAGCGCATCCGGCCGAAGGCGGTCATCCTGTCGGGAAGCCCCGCCTCCACCGTCGATGTCGGCAGCCCGCGCTCGCCGGACGAAATCTTCCGCTCCGGTGTGCCGGTGCTGGGCATCTGCTACGGCGAGCAGACCATCTGCGCCCAATTGGGCGGCAAGGTCGAGACGAGCGCCCATCGCGAGTTCGGCCGCGCCTTCCTCGATATCCAGAAGGACTCGCCGCTCTTCGAGGGCATTTGGGCGCCCGGCACCCGCCACCAGGTGTGGATGAGCCACGGCGACAGGATCACCGCGATTCCCGAGGGCTTCGAGGTGATCGCGACCTCCGCCGGCGCGCCCTTTGCCGCGATCGCCGACGAGAAGCGCCGCTACTACGGCGTCCAGTTCCATCCCGAGGTCGTCCACACGCCGGATGGCGGCAGGCTGCTCGCCAACTTCGTCAGGAACGTCGCCGGGATCGCGGGGGACTGGACGATGGCCGCCTATCGCGACCAGGCCGTCGCCGCCATCCGCGCGCAGGTCGGCGACGGCCGGGTCATCTGCGCGCTGTCGGGCGGCGTCGATTCCTCCGTCGCCGCCGTCCTCATCCACGAGGCGATCGGCGAGCGCCTGACCTGCATCTTCGTCGACCACGGCCTGATGCGGAAGAATGAGGCGGAAGAAGTGGTCTCGATGTTCCGCGAGCACTACAACATCCCGCTCGTCCACGTGGACGCGGCCGACCTCTTCATAGGCCAGCTGGAGGGCGAGTCGGACCCCGAGAAGAAGCGCAAGACGATCGGCCGGCTCTTCATCGAGGTGTTCGAGGCCGAGGCGAAGAAGCTCGCCGCAGCCGGCCGGCCGGCCGAATTCCTGGCCCAGGGCACGCTCTATCCGGATGTGATCGAGAGCGTCTCCTTCACCGGCGGCCCCTCGGTGACGATCAAGTCGCACCACAATGTCGGCGGCCTGCCCGAGCGGATGAACATGAAGCTCGTCGAGCCGCTGCGCGAGCTCTTCAAGGACGAGGTGAGGGCGCTGGGGCGCGAGCTCGGCCTGCCGGACCGCTTCATCGGCCGCCATCCCTTCCCCGGCCCCGGCCTCGCGATACGCTGTCCTGGCGGCATCACGCGCGAGAAGCTCGACATCCTGCGCGAGGCCGACGCGATCTATCTCGACGAGATCCGCAAGGCCGGCCTTTACGATGCGATCTGGCAGGCCTTCGCGGTGCTCCTGCCGGTGCAGACGGTCGGCGTCATGGGCGACGGGCGCACCTACGAGTTCGTCTGCGCGCTCCGCGCCGTCACCTCGGTCGACGGCATGACGGCCGACTTCTACCCCTACGACATGAGCTTCCTGGGTGCCGCCGCCACCCGCATCATCAACGAGGTCAAGGGCATCAACCGTGTCGTCTACGACGTGACGTCAAAGCCCCCCGGCACGATCGAGTGGGAGTGATGCATAGACGCCGCTAGCTGAACGGCCAGGCAGTCTGACCTGCGAGACGCGATGACATGCTCGACGGTCTCAGTGGAGCGGGAAGGATCAAGATCTGGCCGGAGAAAACGCAGTTCAGGAACTCGTGTAATCGAGCCCCTTTGCGGCCAAGGCTTCGCCGAGGATTCGGATCGCCTTGGGGCCGACGCCGTGGATGGCCAGAAGCTGCTTCTTCGAGCGGCTCGCCACCTGCCGCAGGGTAGTGATACCGTTGCGCGAAAGCTCTCGGGCGGCAGTCTTTCCGATCGCGTCCGGAAGATCCCCGACAGGACGTATGTCTGGCGTGGAGGTCATATTCCTTCATTCCTCCTCGGCGAAGCAAACCCAGATACGGTAGCGGCAATGTTAACCCCCGCACCAGCCGCGCTGAAACGCTGATATTCAACGCCGCGATACAGTGGGAGTGGGCCGGCCGGATTGGCGCGGCAGGCGCGGGGGCTGAACCAGCGCGAAGCCGGCGCTGGCGCTAGGCTCCCGCCGGCCGCAGGTTAGCTTCTCCCAATGCCGTCGACATCCGTCTCCCCCTATCGCCACGCGCTTGCCGGAATGGTCGCGATGGCGGTCGGGATGGGGATCGGCCGCTTCGTCTATACGCCGCTGCTGCCCGGTATGATGCAGGGGCTCGGCCTGTCCGCTTCCGATGCCGGGCTCATCGCCTCGGCGAATTTCGCCGGCTATCTCGGCGCCGCGCTGGTCGCGGGCGGCGGCTGGGGCGAGGGGCGCGAGCGCGCCGTATCGCTTGTCGCGCTGGCGGCCAACGGCGTGCTCCTCGCCGCCATGGCCGCGTCGGACTCGCTTGCGGCCTTCCTGATCGTGCGCATGCTGGCCGGCATCGCGAGCGCCTTCGTCATGGTCTTCGTCGCGGCCGTCGTCTTCGCGCGCCTCGCCGCCGCCGGCCGCGACGATCTCCAGGCTGTCCATTTCATGGGTGTGGGCTTCGGCATCGCCGCCTCGGCGGTCATGACCGGGACGCTGGCCTGGGCCGGGTCGTCCTGGCAGGAGGGCTGGCTGTGGTCGGCGGCGATCTCGGCCGCCGGCTTCGCCGCCGTCTGGCTGCTGCTCGACAGCGCGCCGCGGCCCGTCGCCGGCCCTGCGGCCGAGCCCCGCTTGAGGCTGAAGCGGCCACTGGCCGCCCTCATCCTCGCCTATGGCCTGTTCGGCTTCGGCTACATCGTCACCGCGACCTTCCTGATCGCCATCGTCCGGCAGGGCGAGGCCGGGGCGCTGTTCGAGGCCGGAGTCTGGCTGGCGACCGGCATCGCCATCCTGCCGTCGATCTGGCTCTGGGGCTTCCTCGCGCGGGCGAGGGGGCTGCGCGTCGCCTTCGCCGTCGGGTGCCTCGCTGAGATCCTCGGCGTGCTGGCGAGCGTCACGATCTCCGCGCCAGCCGGCCCGCTTCTCGGCGGCGTGCTCCTCGGCGGCACCTTCGTCGCCTGCACGGCCTTCGGGCTTCAGGCTGCACGGCGGCTCGCCGGCCCGTCGCCGCGGCGCGTCTTCGCGATCATGACAGCGTCCTTCGGCCTCGGGCAGATCCTCGGCCCGATCGCGGCCGGCGTGGTCGCCGACCGCACCGGCGACTTCGTGCTCGCCTCGTTCCTCGCCGCGGCCGCGCTGATGCTCGCCGCCGCCTTCGCCTTCATCTCGCGCCGGCTCGACACGTCCGGCTGACCCCGCCGCCAAATTGCCGCGATTTGGGCGCCACAGCGCGCCGCGCCGCATCAACGGGAACCCGTCGCCGTGTTCGCCTCCTTCTTCCCCCAGCCCAAGACCTTCTTCCTCTCGGCCGCGGCCTGGACGCTGCTCGTCGTGCTCTCCTGGTTCGGGGGCGGCGAGGAGCTCGGGACCTATTTCGGCATGCCGCCGCTCGATCCCGAGGCGCCGCCGCTGATCGGCATCACGACCTTCATCAGCCCGTCCTTCCTCTGGTTCTACATCTACTTCGCCGCCGCGGTGGCGGCCTTCGCCGGGTTCTGGTTCGTCTATGCGCCGCATCCCTGGGCGCGCTGGTCGATCCTCGGCACGGCGCTCGTCCTCTTCGCGACCTACTTCCAGGTCCAGGTCTCGGTGGCGATCAACGACTGGTACGGCCCCTTCTGGGACATGATCCAGGCCGCGGTGTCGCGGACGGAGGAGGTCACGGCGGCGCAGTTCTACGGCAACCTGGCCGTCTTCATGGGCATCGCCATGGTCGCCGTCCTGGTGATGGTGCTGACGCGCTTCTTCGTCAGCCACTACATCTTCCGCTGGCGCACCGCGATGAACGACTACTACATGGCCCGCTGGTCGCGGCTGCGCCACATCGAGGGCGCCTCGCAGCGCGTGCAGGAGGACACGATGCGCTTTTCCACCACGATGGAGACGCTCGGAGTCAGCCTCGTCGATTCCGTGATGACGCTGATCGCCTTCCTGCCCGTCCTGATGCGCCTCTCGGTCCACGTCACGGAGCTGCCAATCATCGGCGCGATACCGCATCCGCTGGTCTACGCGGCCATCTTCTGGGCGCTGTTCGGCACGGTCTTCCTCGCCGCGGTCGGCATCAAGCTGCCGGGGCTCGAATTCCGCAACCAGCGCGTCGAGGCGGCCTACCGCAAGGAACTTGTCTACGGCGAGGACCATGCAGACCGGGCGCAGCCGCCGACCGTTGCGGAGCTGTTCGACAACGTGCGGCGGAACTATTTCCGCCTCTATTTCCACTACCTCTATTTCAACATCGCCCGCATCTTCTACCTGCAGGTCAACAACGTGTTCTCGCTGGTGATCCTGGGGCCGTCGATCATCGCTGGGCGCATCACGCTGGGGGCGCTGAACCAGATCACCAACGCCTTCACCCAGGTCTCGTCGTCCTTCCAGTATCTCGTCAATTCCTGGCCGACGATCGTCGAGCTCCTGTCGATCTACAAGCGCCTCGCAGCCTTCGAGGCGGCGATCGCCGGTGACCGGCTGCCGCAGATCGACGAGGAGTATCTGGAGGCCGAGCGCCATTCGGGCGTCGCCGAGGGTGCGCGGCCGCCGATCACCGACCCGGGCCAGCTCGCGCCGCACCGCCCGGCAGGCGTCTGACCCGACCGGTCAGGACGCCGATTCGTCGCGCAGCGCCTCGCGATAGGGGATGCAGTCGACGTCGTCCCTGGTGCAGGTCTCGCGGACGAAGCGCTCCAGCGCGTTCCAGTAGGCGCCGCCATTCATCAGCGTGAAGTGGAAGCCGATCTGGAGCGGCACGCGGTTGCCGCCGTACTGCGCGTCGAACGCGTTGCGGAACGCCCGGTAGGCGCGCTCCTCGAACTCGCCGTCCTCGTCGCCGCGCTCGAACCCGCCCGAGTGGCGGACGAAGAGATTGTAGTCCATCGCCAGCACCGGCCGCGCCTCGGGACCCTCGGCGATCATCGGCAGCGCGAAGCGCACGACCGTGCCCGACCCGTCCGGCCGTGCCGGCTGGCGCGAGACGGTGCTGGCGTCGTAGGCCGCGCCCTGCCGCGCCAGGGCCCGCCACAGGCCCTCGCCGGCCGAGAGATAGGGCGCCCGGAAGCCGTTCCCGAAGCGCTCCGCATAGGCGCGCCAGCCGTCCGGCTCGCCGTCGATGCCGTTGATGCGCCAGGCATCCGCGACGATGCGGTCGAACTCGGCGAATTCCTGCTGCCACTCAGCCGCGCTCCAGTCGCCGCCGTCGAAATGGCCGCAGCCATGGCTCGCGACCTCGTGACCCTCGCTGCCGGCCTCCCACAGATGCCGCAGCCTCTCGGCGACGTCATCGCGCGAGAAGCCGAAGCCGACATTGGAGGCGCCAGCGGCATGGCGCGGCGGCGCGTATGTGGAGCGCGTCTCGCGGGTGAGGAGGTAGGTGCAGGACAGGAAATAGGTGAAGCGCGCGCCGGTCTCGCGGGCAAGCGCGCGGCTGCGCTCCCACTGCTCGTTGTAGAGCGCGCCGTCGAAGGAGATGAGGACCGTCTGGCGCGGCCGCGCTTCCTCCGCCGCCGCGGCGCCGGCCGTCGCCGTCATCGCCGCCGCCAGCATCGCAACCGTCAATCTCGACATCCGACTTCCTCTCTCGATTCGCGTCGGAGGTGCTATCGATCCAATGTGGCCTGAAGCCGGCAGCGAACGCGGCGGTCAGTCGTGGGAAAACGGGCTGTCGATGAGGCCGAGCGAGGCTGCGATGCGCTGCAGCTTGCCCGGATCATGATCCGCGCCGGCCTCGAGCGCCGCGAGCTCGTCGATTGTCAGCCCGCAGGTAATGGCGAGCTGCTCGAGCGTATAGCCGGCAGCCTCCCGCAATTCGCGCAGAAGCTGCGCGTCGGCGGCCGAAGCCGTCGTTCCATCCTGTACTGCCATGGAGAATGTCCCCTGCTGCGGGCCGGCCGGCCGCTATCCTGCTGCGGCCTTGCGCGGGCGAGGCTTCTTCGCGGCCTTCTCGGCCGGCGCGCGCGCCGCAGCCTCGGCCTCCATCTTGAGCCGGGCCGCACGCAGGCGCTGCGTCTTTGTCTCCCGCGCCTGCACCTGCTCGTCGATAATGGCGCGCGCCGCGCTGTTGGTGATGTCGGCCTTGCTCTCCGCCTTCGACTTGAGGCGCCGGAACAGATTGTCCTTGCTGATGTCGCTCATCGGGTCGCCTTCGGATACGCTGAGGTAGCGGAAAGCCGGGCGGGGAGCCCGGAAAGTTGAGGATCGTCGGACGCTCCGGGGAGGTGCTCCGTCTATCGAGATCGTGCAGGGAACGGACAGCCAATCCGCCGACACTTGCGGGTCGCAGGGCCGTTCAGGAGACGATGTCGACCAACTTCATATAGGTCCGGCGGCGCGCAAAGCAAATCGCGCGCGTCATGATGCGGCTGCGGGTGCCGGTGAGGCGGCCTGCCGCCGGCTCCGCCTACCAAGTGATGCTTGTGAGCACGATGTAGCCGATGAAGCCGGCCACGATGAGGCCGAAGCCTCCGAGGATCAGCGCGCTGGAATCGATTTTGGGTGCATGAGGATCAGACATCGATCACCCTCGCGCCTTTCCGGCCTCCTGTCCAACGATTGCGGGCCGGGACACGATTAAGTGTCCGGGCGCGGGCTGAGGCCTGACCTTGCGCTGAACGATCCGGATACGTACCAGAATGAAGACCCGGCTCTCCGGGTGGGAAGAAGGGGGTGCGCGCATGCTGGTGCTGATCCTTGGCCTGGTCATCTTCCTGGGCATACATTCGGTGCGCATCGCCGCGCCCGGCTTCCGCGACCGGCAGGTGGAGGCGGGCGGCATCGGCCGCTGGAAGGGCATCTACTCGCTCGTCGCGCTGGTCGGCCTCGTCCTGATCGTCTGGGGCTACTCGATGGCGCGCTGGACCGCGCCGGTCCTCTACGAGCCGCCGGTCTTCATGCGCCACATCAACCTCGTCCTGATGTGGGTCGCGTTCGTGGGGCTAGCATCGTCGCAGCTGCCGGCCGGCCGCATCAAGGCGGCGGTGCGCCATCCCATGCTGCTCGCGGTCAAGATCTGGGCCTTTGGACACCTGCTCGCCAATGGCGACCTCGCCTCGCTCCTTCTCTTCGGCGCCTTCCTCGCCTGGGCGGTGGTCGACCGGATCGCGGTGAAGAGGCGGGGCGACCTCGGCCCGGCGCCGGGTCCCGTCCAATGGGACGTGGTGGCGCTGGCGATCGGGAGCCTGTTCTGGGCGCTCTTCGTGTGGCGGCTGCACTTCTGGCTGTTCGGCGTCCACGTGCTGCCATAGGGCCGATTTTCGGCCGCGCCCCTTCCCAGCGCCCAAATTTCCGCTAAAACGCGGGCCAATGCGGGCCTGCCGCCACCTGGAGATCGTTTGCGTTCATGTCCGACGACAGTTTCGTCCGCGAAGTCAATGAGGAACTGCGTCAGGACCAGGCGAAGGCGCTGTGGGAGCGCTACGGCCTGGCAGTCATCGGCGCAGCCGTCCTCGTGCTCGCGCTGACCGGCGCCTGGGTCGGCTGGAACTACTGGACGGACCTGCGCGCCAACCGCTCCGGCGACCAGTTTTCCACCGCTCTGCAACTCGCCAATCAGGGCCGTTCCGAGGACGCGCTGCAGGCGCTTTCGGCGCTCGAGGCCGATGGCTACGGCGCCTATCCGGTGCTGGCGCGGCTGCGCGCGGCGACCGTCCACGCCAGGGCCGGCGACCACGAGCAGGCGGTGACAGGCTTCGACGCGGTCGCGGCCGACAGCTCCGCGCCGGCGCCGATCCGCGACATGGCGCGGCTGCGCGCCGCGCTCGTCCTGGTGGACCACGGCGAGTACGAGGAGGTGGCGCGCCGGGTCGAGCCGCTCTCCGACGATGCCAATGCGCTGCGTCACTCCGCCCGCGAGGCGATGGGCCTTGCCGCCTGGCGCCATGGCGACCTCGACACCGCGCTGCGCCTGTTCGAGATCATCACCGACGACGCCGCAGCCCCGACCAACACCCGCCGCCGCGCCGAGATCATGGTCGAGCTGATCGGCGGCTCCCTGCCGCGCAGCTGACGCCGGCGCGATGTCCTTCACCGTCGCGATCGTCGGCCGCCCCAATGTGGGCAAGTCGACGCTCTTCAACCGTCTTGCCGGGCGGCGGCTGGCGCTCGTCGACGACACGCCGGGCGTCACCCGCGATCGCCGCGTCCATGCAGCGCGGCTGCAGGATCTCCGCTTCGACGTCGTCGACACGGCGGGCCTCGAGGAAGCGGCGGCCGAGACGCTCGAGGGCCGCATGCGCGCCCAGACCGAGCAGGCGGTGGACGAAGCCGACCTCGTCCTCTTCATGATCGACGCCCGGGCGGGCCTGACGCCGACCGACCGCAGCTTCGCCGACATCGTGCGCCGCAAGGGCAAGCCCGTGGTGCTCGTCGCCAACAAGGCCGAGGCGCGCGCCGCCGAGGCCGGCACCTGGGAGGCCTGGGAACTGGGCCTCGGCGAGCCGGTCGCCGTCTCGGCCGAGCACGGCAACGGCATGCCGGACCTGCGCGACGCCATCGTCGCCGCGATCGGCGAGGACCGCGCCCGCGGCGAGGAGGCGGAGACTGCCCAGCGGCCCGCAGCGGCAGATGCGCTGCCGGGCGAGGACATCGACGACCCGGACGCCGAGGATTTTGAGGAGTACGACCCGACGCGGCCGCTCCGGATCGCCATCGTCGGCCGTCCCAACGCCGGCAAGTCGACCCTCGTCAATTCGCTTCTGGGTGAGGAGCGCGTGCTCACCGGCCCCGAGGCGGGGATCACCCGCGATTCGATATCGGTCGACTGGGAATGGCGCGGGCGCAGGGTCAAGCTCTTCGACACCGCGGGCCTGAGGCGCAAGTCGCGCGTGCAGGAGAAGCTGGAGAAGCTGTCGGTGGCCGATGCGCTCCGCGCCATCCGCTTCGCCGAGGTGGTGGTGGTCGTCTTCGATTCGACGATCCCGTTCGAGAAGCAGGACCTGCAGATCGCCGACCTGATCATCCGCGAGGGCAGGGCGCCGGTCATCGCCTTCAACAAATGGGACCTCGTCGACAACCCGCAGGAACTGCTGGCCGAGCTGCGCGAGAAGGCCGAGCGGCTGCTGCCGCAGGCGCGAGGGCTGCGCACCGTCACCGTGTCGGCCGAGACCGGCCGCGGCCTCGACCGCCTCATGGAGGCCGTGGAAGCCGTCCACCGCGTCTGGAACCGCCGCGTCTCGACCGGCCGTCTCAATCGCTGGCTGGAAGGCGTGGTCGCCCACCATCCGCCGCCCGCCGTCGCCGGCCGCCGGCTCAAGATCCGCTACATCACCCAGGTCAAGACGCGCCCGCCGGGCTTCGTCCTCTCCTGCTCGCGGCCCGAGGCGATGCCGCAATCCTACGTCCGCTACCTTGTGAACGGCATCCGCGAGTCCTTCGACATGCCGGGCATACCGATCCGGATGCTGCTGCGCGGTACCGACAATCCGTTCGCCGGCAAGGCCCGGAAGCCTTCCTGACAGCCCGTCACATATTGTGATGCCGCCGCGCTCCGCTTGCCCCGATCACGCCACGTCGGGCCTGTTAATCGTTGGGTGAAGGGCGGGGCGGTTCGCCCCGTTAACCAACGATCAAGGTTAATCCAACACTATCGCCCGACGGGCCGGGTCGGGTGCGTATTGGAGAGGGTCAGTTGCATTTTCTGAAGGACGCGCGCCGACGTGTAGCGGCGCTCCGGGCTTCCGTGCTCGCGCCGGTCGTCGTCGGGATCGGCTTCTGGGCCGCCTTTCCAACGGCCGTGGCACTCCAGGACATGACGAGCCTCGTGAGCGGGCTCGATTCTCCCGCCAATCGCTGGGCGACCTTCGTGGAGCCCTCTGTCGCCGGCTCCGTCCATCAGGCCGAGCTTCCCTTCACGAGCGACGAGACGACCGCCTCGATCGGCGGCGGCGGTTTGCAGGCCGCAGGCATCGGCCGCATCGCGTTCCGCGCATCGGCGACCGCGGGCCAGTCGCCCGACGAGGACCGCGTCAACCGCGACGGCAAGCGCGGACGCCTGGTCAAGGTTGCGCCGGTCGCGCCGCCGCGCTTCTTCAACGCCGGCTCGATCCTCGAGCGCCAGAGCTCGCTCTTCCTGCCGGTTGACGAGCCCGAGCTCGCCATGGCCTTCGCGCCGACCGAGATCGAGGGCCGCGAGTTCGACATCGCCCGCGCCTTCCACAGGAGCGACCAGCACCATGAGCCGGAACTGCCGACCTATCTCGCCTCCCTGGTGACGAGCGAGAAGGCCGACATCCTGGCTACCGCCTACGCTCCCCCGGCGCCGGACTATGCGAGCGTCTCGCCCTTCGCCAGCCTGCTGCGCGACGAGGACCCGACCGGCGGCCGCTTCATTCCGCCGATCGGCGAGGGCGACCACGCCTGGATGTCGCGTCCGCTGCCGCCCGAGGTCTTCACCGAGGCCGAACAGAAATGTCTCGCCGAGGGCATCTATTTCGAGGCGCGGGGCGAGGCGGTGAAGGGCCAGGCCGCCGTCGCCCAGGTGATCCTGAACAGGGTCCGCAATCCCGCCTATCCGAACTCGATCTGCGGCGTCGTCTACCAGAACCGCAGCTGGCGCAACCGCTGCCAGTTCTCCTTCGCCTGCGACGGCACCACGCCCCGCGTGCGCAGCGCCTACCACTACCGGATCGCGCAGGACGTCGCGATGGCGGTCACGGCGGGCAGGGTCTTCATCGCCGATGTCGGCTCCTCCACCCACTACCACGCGACCTATGTCAGCCCGCGCTGGGCCCGCTCGATGGAGCGCGTGAAGCGCATCGGCCTCCACATCTTCTACCGGACGCGCGGCGGCGGCTGGAGCTGAGCCGCCACGGGCAGCGGCGGCCCTGTGCGGCCGATTCCGCCGCCGCTTGCCCACAGCTTTCCGGGGGCGCATTGTCGCACTTGGATAAGTAGCTGAATTTCATGTTGATTTTGCATTGATGACGCTCCTGCCGCCCGGCTTGACTGGGGCAGGGGCCAAAACTATGTTGCGCGCGACTTTGACGCGGGGTGCCGAGGTCGGCGGTCCGGTACTTGGAGCTTGTGGTGGCCGGCTCAGGACACCCCGACGACGACCGCGACACCGGCAATTCCTCCGGTTCCGCTCCGGGCGATCTCGAAGGACGCAAGCGCGCGCTCGACGCCGCGCTGGCGACGAGACGTCCGGCGGCGGCGCCTGTCGAGGCCAACAGGACAGGGACGGTGACGGGCATAGGCAATGCCCTGAAGCTGTCCAGCGAATTCATTGCCGGCGTGATCGTCGGCGCGGGGATCGGCTGGTTCATCGACCGGCTCGCAGGCACATCGCCCTGGGGGCTGATCGTGTTCCTGTTTCTCGGCTTCGCCGCCGGGGTGATCAACGTGCTCCGCTCCTCCGGGCAGATGGCCGAGTTCGGCGCCTCGCGCGACCGGGCCGGCCGCAAAGACGACAGATGAGATGGCGCGCCCGCGCCGCATGCAAGGGGATGCCGTATGGCTGAAGATCCTATCCACCAGTTCGAGATCGCGAGGCTGATTCCGATCGAGATCGGGGGAATGGATTTCTCCTTCACCAACTCGTCGCTGTTCATGGTCGCGACGGCGGCGGTGGCCGGGGGCTTCCTGTTCCTGACGACGTCGAGCCGCGGTCTCGTGCCCGGCCGGCTGCAGTCGGTCTCGGAAATGTCCTACGAGTTCGTCGCCTCGATGCTGCGCGACGCCGCGGGGACGAAGGGAATGAAATTCTTCCCGCTCGTCTTCTCTCTCTTCATGTTCATCCTGGTCGCCAACCTGATCGGGATGTTCCCCTATTTCTTCACGGTCACCAGCCACATCATCGTCACCTTCGCGCTGGCGATGCTGGTGATCGGCACCGTCATCATCTACGGATTCTACAAGCACGGGCTGGGCTTCCTGAAGCTCTTCGTGCCGGAAGGTGTGCCGGCGGTGCTCGTGCCGCTGGTCGTGGCGATCGAGATCATCTCCTTCCTGTCGCGGCCGATCAGCCTGTCGGTCCGCCTCTTCGCCAACATGCTGGCCGGCCACATCACGCTCAAGGTCTTCGCGGGCTTCATCACGATGATGGGCGCGATGGGCTTCGTCGGCGCGGCGGGCGCGATCCTGCCGCTGTTCATGACGATCGCGATCACCGCCCTCGAGTTCCTCGTCGCTTTCCTGCAGGCCTATGTCTTCGCGGTCCTGACCTGCATGTATCTCAACGACGCCATCCATCCGGGTCACTAGGCGGCCCCGGTATCGCCGGCGGTCCGCCGCCACCCAACCAAACCACGACACATATTCCATCAAGGAGTTTTGAAAATGGAAGCAGAAGCAGCAAGGGCAATCGGCGCGGGTCTTGCCACCATCGGCATGGGCGGCGCGGCCGTCGGCGTCGGCATGATCTTCGGCAACTTCCTCTCCGGCGCGCTGCGCAACCCCTCGGCAGCCGACGGCCAGTTCGGCCGCCTGATCTTCGGCTTCGCCGTGACCGAGGCGCTCGGCATCTTCTCGCTCCTCGTCGCGCTGCTGCTGCTCTTCGCGTAAGAGCCGCGTGACGCAGGCACCGGCCGCGGTCCCGCGGCCGGCAGGCAAGACAGGGGATCAACATGTTTGTCACGCCGGGCCATGCCGAGGAGCTTCCACTGGCTACCGAGGCGCACGCCGAGCAGGCGCTCGAGCATGAGCGCTCGTTCCCGCCCTTCGACGCGTCGACCTTCCCGTCGCAGCTCCTGTGGCTGGCGATCACCTTCGGGCTGTTCTACCTCTTTCTGCAGCGCGTCGTGCTGCCCCGCATCGGCGGCATCCTGGAAGTCCGGCGCGACCGGATCGCGCAGGATCTCGACCAGGCCGCGCGGCTGAGGGAAGAATCGGACGCGGCCGTCGCCGCCTACGAGCAGGAGCTTGCCGAGGCGCGCGCCAAGGCCGGCACGATCGCCGGCGCCGCCCGCGACCGGGCCAAGGCCGATGCCGAGGACCAGCGCCGGAGTGCCGAGGCCGAACTCGAGGGCCGGCTGGCGGAAGCCGAGCGGCGGATCGCCTCGATCCGCGATTCGGCCATGCAGGACGTCGGCGTCATCGCCGAGGAAACCGCCTCGGCCATCGTCGAGGAGCTGATCGGCACCTCGGCCGACCGCCGCGCGGTTGCCGCGGCCGTCGAGGCGACGAGCTAGGAGGACACGATGGACGCCACTTTCTGGGCCACCGTCGCCCTCTTCATCTTCATCGGCATCGTCGTCTATCTCGGCGTGCCGGGCATGCTGACAAAGTCGCTCGACGAGCGGGCGCGCCGCATCCGCAACGAGCTGGACGAGGCGCGGCGCCTGCGCGAGGAGGCCCAGCAGCTGCTGGCCGAGTATCAGCGCAAGCGCAAGGAAGCCGAGCAGGAGGCCGGCGACATCATCGCCGCCGCCTCGCGCGAGGCCGAGATGATCATCGCCGACGCCAAGACGAAGACCGAGGAGTTCGTCGAGCGGCGCAACGCCATGGCCGAGCAGAAGATCGCCCAGGCCGAGCGCGACGCCGTCAACGAGGTCCGGGCCCGCGCCGTCGACATCGCCGTCGCCGCGGCCGAGCGCGTGCTCTCCGACAAGGTCGACCCGGCGCTGAGCGCCAGGCTCTTCGACAAGTCGCTCGCCGACGTGAAGACGCGGATGAACTGACGGCCGGAACGCCGCCGCAGAAAATCGAAGGGCCGCCGGTTCGCCGCGCGGCCCTTTTGCTTTCCCGGATTGCCGTGGCCTCAGAGGCCGAGGCCGTCGTCCGGCTCCGTTTCGGCGAGACGGAACGGCGCGAAGGTCAGACGGTGGAGACGGGCGGCGGCGCCGTGGAGGGCGATGGCCGAGCGGTGCCTCGGCGTCGCATAGCCCATGTGGCTCTCGAAGCCGTAGCGCAGGTCGCAGAGGCCGGCGCGGCTCATCATCCGGTCGCGCACGACCTTCGCCACGATCGAGGCCGCGGCGATCGAGAAGGAGCGCGCGTCGCCGCCGACCAGGGTGCGGCAGCCGCAGGGCAGGCCCGGCGGCTCGTCGCGGCCGTCGGCCAGCACCATCTGCGGCCTGACCGAGAGGCCGCAGACGGCGCGGCGCATCGCCTCCAGGCTCGCCTTGCGGATGTCGGCGCCGTCGATCGATTCGGCCGAGACGGAGGCGACGGAGACGGCGATCGAGCTGGCCATGATCGCGGCGAAGGCCGTCTCGCGCTCGGCGGCGGCGAGCTTCTTCGAATCGTCCAGCCCGTCCGGGACGTTGTCCGGGTCGAGGATGACGGCGGCCGCCACGACCGGCCCGGCAAGCGGGCCGCGGCCGGCCTCGTCGGTGCCGGCGACCGGCCACGCCCCCTCGCGCCGCGCCTGGTTCTCGTAGGCGAAGTCGGGGACGACGGGGAGTTCGAGAAGCAGCGGAGAACCGGAAGCGAGGCGAGCCATTGTGCGGCGATGCTCGCAGCTCGTCCGGTTCTCCGCAAGGTCTTCCCGGCCTTGGGGTGGGGCCGGGAAGAAACCGTCGGGCCGCGAGGGGACGGGCGGGCCGGACGGGTCGGGCATCGGCGGCGCGAACGGACGCCGCCGAAAACTGTGGAAAACGCCTCCTCAGAACAGGGCGAGCTGCCGCGCCTGGCCGCCGGGCGGGGTGAAGAGGTCGGTGCGCAGCGGCCGCTTGCCCTCGTTGAGGCCAAGCCTGCGCGCCGCCATCTCGAAGCGGCGGCCGATCTGCCAGGCATAGGGGCCGCTGCCCCGCATGCGCTTGCCCCACTCGGCATCGTAGTCCTTGCCGCCGCGCATCGAGCGCACCAGCGAGACGACGTGCCGGTAGCGGTCGGGATAGTGCCGCAGGAGCCAGTCCTTGAAGATCGGGCTCACCTCGAGCGGCAGCCTGAGCATGACGTAGCCGGCCTCGGCCGCGCCCGACGCGCGGCCGGCATCGAGGATCTTCTCCATCTCGTGGTCGTTGAGCCCGGGGATAATCGGCGCCACCATGACCGAGACCGGGATGCCGGCCTCCGAGAGTGCGCGCATCGCCTGGAGCCGCCTCGTCGGCGTCGAGGCGCGCGGCTCCATGGTGCGGGCAAGCCGGCGGTCGAGCGTCGTCACCGACAGGGCGACCTTGGCCAGGCCCTTCTCCGCCATGCGGCCGAGGATGTCGGCGTCGCGCGCCACGAGCGCCGACTTGGTGACGATGCCGACCGGATGGTTGGCGGCTTCCAGAACCTCGAGTACCTGGCGCATGATCTGCCACTTGCGCTCAATCGGCTGGTAGGGGTCGGTGTTGGTGCCGATGGCGATGGTGCGCGGCTGGTAGCCCTCGCGCCCCAGCTCGCGCTCCAGGAGCTTCGGCGCGTCGGGCTTGGCGAAGAGCTTCGTCTCGAAGTCGAGCCCGGGCGACATGCCCATATAGGCGTGGGTGGGCCGCGCGAAGCAGTAGACGCAGCCGTGCTCGCAGCCCCGATACGGGTTGATCGAGCGGTCGAAGGAAATGTCGGGCGAATCGTTGCGCGTGATGATGGTGCGCGGCTTCTCGACCTGCACCTCGGTGCGGAAGGGCGGCAGGTCCTCGAGCGAATCCCAGCCGTCGTCGAAGACGTGACGCGAGACCGGCTCGAACCGTCCCGACGGGTTGACGCCCGCCCCGCGGCCCCGCCGCCTTTCCGCATCGACGCGGAGGCCGCTGTCGTCGATCATCATGTTGGCCATCGCGGCGCCTCCATCCTTGAAGGCGGCAACGTCGGCTTTTGCGATCTGTTCCATCCGCAACTCTCCCGCGGCGCTGGCGCCGGAACGGCGACTCGGGTGCCGGCATCGATGAAACTATTCCTATCCTTGGTGGACGAACAAAGCAAGAACAAAACGCATGCTGCAGCGCAGCGCTGGCCGCGCCGCCATTGCCGGTCTATGACGGCCGGATGCTGAGCGTGATCATCGAAACGCGGGGGGAGGCGGAGGGGCTGGCGCGGACGCTGGCCTCGCTCGTGCCGGCGGCAGTCGAGGGCGCGGTGCGCGAGGTGATCGTGCGTGACCCCGGCGGCCACGAGGCGACGCGGCGGATCGCCGAGCATGCCGGCTGCGTGCTCAGCGCGGGTGGCAGCCTGCGGGCGGCGCTGGGCAGGGCGCGGTCCGACTGGCTGCTCTTCCTGCCGCCCGGCGCAAGGTTGGGCGAGGGATGGATCGAGGCGGTGCGCGATCATCTGGAGGAAGGCGGCGGGGCGGCGCGCTTCACCGCTGCGCGCGGGCAGCGGCCGCTGCTCTCGGTTCTCCTGCGGCGGCGGCCCTTCGAGGGCCTGCTGATCGAGAAGGCGAGGGCGATGGCGCTCGAAGGCGAGGACGTCGCCGGCCTGGCGCGCCGCGTGGCGACGCGGCGGCTGCGGCGGGAGATATTCCTGCCATTGTAGGACCTGCGGCTGGCCGCGGCGCGTGCGGCCGCTGCCGGCGGGCACGAGGCGCCGCCGGTCGGAAGTTTCGGAACGTGCAGGATCGGCCCGCGCTCAGGACGTATCGGCGTAGTTGAGCGCGTAGTGGGCGCGGGCGTGGATGTCGGTGAGGAGCTCGTGCGGCTCCTGGCGCTTGCGGCGGCGGGAGCCCGGCGGACGTCCGGTCCGCAGCGGCGAGAAGCGGGGGTATCGGGCGCCACGCCCGGGCCGCGGGGCGGGATGCGCTTCGCCCGGCCTGGGGAGCGAGGCCCGCCAGCGGGCGAGGCGGCGCGCGTGGCGCGGCAGGTCGTCGAGCGCGGCCGCGAGTGCTGAAAGCCGCGCGGCGAGGCGGGTCGCGTCGAGCTCGTCGAAGGCGGAACGGGGTTTTGGCAGCGGCGCCGGCTCCATCCAGCCGGGGACTGAGATGCGCGGGATGCTGTTGCGCCGCGGCCGCCGCGGGCCGGGCACCCGCCGCTTCGGGTCGAAGAGGCGGAAGCCCGGCAGGCGAATCGTCGTGTCCGGTTGCGGAGGCTGCAGCGGCTCATGCATGCGCCGCCACCGGAGCGGCTTCTCGCGCCTGGGCGCGGGCGCCTGCGGCGGGGTGAGATAGGCGGCGACGAGCACCACCAGCCGCCTTGTGGCGGCTTCGGCGGGACGCAGGAGGCGCATGACCATCAGGTGGAGGTAGCGCGGGAGGGTGGCGGGTGAGGCCGCACACCCCTCATCCGTCTCGGCGCTGCGCGCCGAGCCACCCGGGCGAGCCACGCGTCTCGCCCGTCCTTCGGACCCCACAAGGGGAGAAGGAGGGGTGGCCGCGGCGCGGCTGCAAATCGTCGATGCCGGTGCCTGGCCGAGACGCGGGTGCGGCGCCTTTCCTTCTCCCCTTGTGGGAGAAGGTGGCCGAACGGAGTTCGGTCGGATGAGGGGTCTTCCGGGACGCACCCGAGCCTCGAGCCCGGCCATAGCCGCGACATCGCCGACGATGCGCTTCAGCGCCCCTCGGTAGTCCTCGATGATGCCGTCCCAGTCCATCCGCCGCTCCTTTGGGGGAGGAGTATCGCGCGGGGGCGGAAGGGGTGGATGGAAAGGGAGTCGGCAGTCGGCAGTCGGCAGTCGGAACAGGGGGTTGCGTGGGGGAGGCGGGGGATTCTGTCCCGCGGGGTGTCGGCTGGAGAGTACCCCTCATCCGTCTCGGCCTTCGGCCGATCCACCCGGGCGAGCCACGCCTCTCGCCCGTCCTTCGGACCCCACAAGGGGAGAAGGGGACTGGCATGGGCGTCGCGGCAGATCGGCGGCGTAGGCGACTGGCCGAGACGGCGGTGCCGCGCGCCTTTCCTTCTCCCCTTGTGGGAGAAGGTGGCCTCGCGAAGCGAGGTCGGATGAGGGGTATCTGGCGAAAGGGCCGGGCAGTGCGGAGTTGGAGGGGCGGGCGGGAGCGCCGCCGGGTCGAGGCCACCCGTCCGGTGCAGCGCTGCTACCCCTCAACCGTCTCGGCCTTCGGCCGATCCACCTTCTCCCACAAGGGCAGAAGGGGGGGCCCAGCGGGCCCACTTCCGGGTCATGAGCATCAGCTGAGGCCAAGCTGACGCGGCCGCTCTACTTGCCGCCGCGCCGGAGATGCTCGTCGAGGCGGGGCATGATCTCGACGAAGTTGCAGGGCATGTGGCGGTAGTCCAGCTGCGGCTCCAGGATGCCGTCCCAGGCGTCGCGGCAGGCGCCGGGGGAGCCGGGCAGCACGAAGACGAAGGTGGCGGAGAGGACGCCGCCGGTGGCGCGCGACTGGATCGTCGAGGTGCCGATCTTGTCGTAGGAGATGCGGTGGAAGACCTCCGAGAAGCCGTCCATGCGCTTCTCGAAGATCGGCTCCAGCGCCTCGGGCGTCACGTCGCGGCCGGTGAAGCCGGTGCCGCCGGTGGTGATGACGACGTCGATCGCCGGATCGGCGCACCAGGCCCTGACCTGGGCGCGGATGGCGTCGACCTCGTCTTTGGCGATGGCGCGGGCGGCGAGGCGGTGGCCGGCCTTGCCGATGCGCTCGGCGAGCGTCGCGCCGGAGCGGTCGTCCTCCAGCGCGCGCGTGTCGGAGACGGTGAGGACGGCGATCGAGACGGGGATGAAGGGGCGGCTCTCGTCGATCCTGCTCATTCTATCCTCATGGGGCTTTCCTCATGGGGGCGTTCGTCATGGGGGCTTTCCTCATGCGGCCATGGTTCTCGTCGCCACGCAATACCAGCCCGGGCGGCGCGCGGCGATGGCCGAAGCGGCGCGAGCGGCTGCGTCGGCGTCGGCGAAAATGCCGAAACAGGTCGCGCCCGAGCCCGACATGCGGGCGAACAGGGCGCCGGCGTGGCGGAGCTCGGCATGGGCCTCGCCGATCTGGGGCGCGAGCGCCTTCGCCGGAGGCTCGAGATCGTTGCGGGTCGATTGCAGGTAACTCACGACGTCCCCGGCGGCGGCAAGGGCACCGGGGGTAGGGAGGGGGGGATTCTCGCGGCTGGCGAGGGCGGAGAAGACCGCGGGCGTGGAGACCGGCACGCCAGGGTTGACCAGCACGAGGTCGAGGGCGGGGAAGGCGGCGAGCGGGGCGATCTCCTCGCCGATGCCGCGGGCGACGAGCGGCCGGGCGGCGAGGCACATCGGGAGGTCGGCGCCGAGCGGCAGCGCCAGGCGCGCGAGGTCGCCCGCGTCGAGGCTCCAGAGGCGGCAGAGCGCGCGGAGCGTGGCGGCCGCGTCGCTCGACCCGCCGCCGAGGCCGGAGGCGGCGGGGAGGTTCTTCTCCAGCCCGATCGAGACGGGAGTGGCGGAAGCGCCGGCATGGGAGCGCAGGAGGTCGCGGGCGGCGAGGACGAGGTTGCCACGGTCGCGCGGAACGGCGTCGGCGAACCGACCGGTCACCTTGAAATGGTCCCGATCGGCGGCAGCAACCGAAACGACGTCGCCGGCCTCGGCGAAGACGACGAGTGTCTCGATCATATGGTAGCCGTCGGGCCGGCGGCCGGTGACGTGCAGCGCGAGGTTGATCTTGGCGGGAGCGGGGAACCTCACGCGGCGTGACGTTTCCCGGTCATCTCGAAGCCGATCGCCTTCATCACAGCAAGCGTGGTCTCGAGGGTCGGATTGCCGTTCTCGCTCAGCGTCCGGTAGAGCTGCTCGCGCGCGAGCCCGGTGTCGCGGGCGATCTTCGTCATGCCCTTGGCCCGCGCGACGACGCCGAGCGCCTTCGCGATATGACGTGCATCTCCCGTCTCGAAGGCGTCAGCCAGGAAGACCTCGATGGCCTCATCCGAACGAAGGGCATCCGCTGGATCGTATTCGTGGGGCTCGCCCTTCATGACCGGCCGCCTCAATCCTTCGCAAGCCGGTACTCACCGGTCTCCGGATCCTTGACCAGCGTGCCGGCGGCGCCGGTGCGGGCTTCGTCCTCGGCGCGGCGCACGCGCGCGGTCACGCGCTCGGCCTCGCGGACGAAGGCGCGGTAGAAGATGAAGGCTGCCACACCGAGAACGGCGAAGAAGATCAGCTGGGGCACGGCGCGGGTCCTCCTGAGCACGGGGCCTCGCCCGAAGATAGGCGCGGGCGCGGGCGAAATCAAAGCCCGTAGCGGCTCCACAGCGCCCGCTCCTCGGCGGCGTCGATCAGGCCGGCGGCGGCGGAGGCAGCGATCTCCTCGCCAATGGGTTTTCGGCCGATGGTCATGGCGCCGAGGCGGCGCCCGAACAGGCCGCGCGGCAACGAGACGAGCTTCAGGTTCGTCTTCTCGCCGTAGCGGGCCTTGAGGAAGGAGCGCATGTCGCCGAGCGCATCGACGAGGCCGAGCTCCAGCCCCTTGCGGCCGCTCCAGAAGAGGCCGGTGAAGAGGTCTGGATGGTCGGTGAGCCTTGCCCCGCGCCGCTCGCGCACGAGGTCGATGAAGGTCTGGTGGACCTCGAGCTGCAGCGCCTTCAGCCGCTCGACGTCCTCCTTCTTCTCCGGCCTGAACGGGTCGAGCACGGCCTTGTTCTGGCCGGCCGTGTGGACGCGGCGCTCGATGCCGAGCTTCTTGATCGCGTCCTGGAAGCCGAAGGAGGCGGAGACGACGCCGATCGAGCCGACGATCGAGGACGGATCGGCGACGATCTCGTCGCCGGCGCAGGCGATCATGTAGCCGCCCGAGGCCGCGACGTCCTCGACGAAGACGATGACGTGCTTCTTCTTCTCCTCGGCGAGATCGCGGATGCGGCGGAAGATCAGCCGCGACTGGACCGGCGAGCCGCCGGGCGAGTTGACCGAGATCGCCACCGCCGGTGCCCTGGGGAAGGCGAAGGCCTTGTCGATCAGGGCCGCGGTCGAGGCGATCGACAGCGACGGGCGCAGCGGGCTTCCCTGCGACATGATGGTGCCGTGGAGGCGGATGACGGGGATGGTCGGCGCCCGGTCACGCAGCGCGGGCGGCAGAAGGCGGGTCAGGAAATTGGCCAAGCTCGCAGGGTCTCCTTGTCCGGCAACCATTTAGGCATTCGTCCGGGGAGCGCAATGTCCGGTGGGGTCCGCCGGTTCCATCCTCAGTCGCCGAAGAGCGAGGCGCGGCCGTTGTTGATCGCGTCGGCTTCCTCCGAGAAGCGGTCGCTGCCGGGGCCGTGGAGGACAAGCGGCGGCATCAGTTCGAGCGGGCGGTTGTCGCCGCGCCGCGCCCGCACCACGATGCGGATCGCCGGCCTGTCGGCGCGCGGGTGGAGCGGCTTCACCTCGGCGCGGCCGAAATAGGGGCGCATGGCGGCAAGGATCGCGGGCAGCGACGGCGGCCGCGCGATGACGGCGACCCCGCCGCCCGGCTTCACGATCCAGCCGGCGGTCCTGAGCCAGGCGTCGAACAGGCTCTCGTCCTCCATGACGTGGGCCGAGCGGCGGAGCGCATCGGGGGAGGGCCGGTCGGCCGGGCGGTTGAAGGGCGGGTTCATGACGGCGAAGTCGAAGGCGAAGTCGGCCAGGCCGGCGGCGCGGCGCGCGGCATCGGCGAGCGTGACGTCGGCTTCCAGCACCGCGCAGCGCGGGGCGAGCGCCGCATTCGCGGGATGGGCAAGGGTGCGGCGGGCAAAGCCTGCCATCTCGGAAGAATTCTCGACGAGGAGGGCCTGCGCGGCCGGGCAGCGGGCGAGGACGGCGAGGCCGGCCGCGCCCGCGCCGGCGCCGAGATCGGCGAGCCGGCCCGAGAAGCCGGACGGGACGGCGGCCGCCAGCATCATCGCGTCAGTGCCGGCCCGGTGGCCGCGGCGCGCCGGCTGCACGAGGTGGAAGGCGCCGCGATGGAAGGCGTCGAGCGTCGCGCCGCTGTCGTCCGGGCCGTCCACGGTCAGCGCGCCGACAGCTCTTGCGCGATGCCGGCGTCGATCAGGATGCGCCGCGCCGCGTCCTGGTCGTCGTCGGGTACCAGCACGCGCCGCGGCAGGATGCCGATCGAGCCCTCCATGATGCTCATGTTCTGGTCGGCGACGAGGAAGTCGATGCCGGCGTCGCGCAAGAGTGCCTCGACGAAGGAGATGGTGACGGGATCGTTGGTGCGGATGAGCTCGATCATGAAGCCGAGGCTGTCAGGAAGGGGAGCGGATGTAAATGGATGGGGAAGCCTTGGTGCGACCGCATTTCGATCCTCGGCTCCCAGCAGCACCCCCACCCCTAGCCCCTCCCCACAAGGGGGAGGGGGATCTTGGCGCACTCGGCGGGGCCTCCCTCCCCCCTGTGGGGAGGGATTGAGGGTGGGGGTTCTGGCGAAGCCCACGAGAATGACGCGAATACGGCTCCCCCGGAAGCCTATTGAGGCCGCCGCCACCGACCGGCACGCGAGGGCATGCTTGCTCTCGGCGGCAAGGCGCCATCGATCAGGCCGCAGCTCGATTTCCCGCTTCGGTCTTGGAGATGTACGAGGTGTGCGGGAAGCGCCTGTCGTCGATCGCCAGCAACTCGTTCCGCACGAAACGGGTCAACTGCGCCGTCTCGATTGGATCGAGACGACCCTCGAACACAACGTTGACGACGATGATGTCGTCGCCGTCGGCATCCTCGCCGCCATTCACACGCACATCCACGATGTCGCCGCTGCGAATCTTCTCGCGCACGATCGGTTCGACGATGCTCTTGAGCCGCTCGGTCTTATGGGCCGTCATGTCAAGCTCCTACCTCAGTTCGAAACGCGAGGAAGTCGGATTCAGCGCGTCCGAGGAGAGGGTCGTTCGAGCAATGAATGTATTAGGTTTGGGCGTCGTCGGCTACCATGCGGTGAAAACCGCACCACAGCCTTTCGCAGACAAAGCATCCGAGTCCGCATGTGGAACGAGGCAGGTGCGAAGGGCAGACTGCGGCCCGGCGGCTGATCTGCCGCCATGATCGACACATCAGATGCAGGCGCCACACAACATAGCTTCAGACGCAGACGAAGGCAGGCTGCCACCAGCGCTATCGCGAAGACACATGAGCTTGTGTCACGGTACATGGCAAACATAGCGTTCAACCAGCTGCAGTAGCGCGGCATTTTGTGAAGGAGGCAGTGTATCCAACCACAGAAGTAAGGGTGTTTGCTTTACGATCGCGCCTAACCATGGTCCTATCACTAAGGGATCAAATGGGGGACAACATGATCGAGAAGCCCGATATTTTGGAGCGCGGCGAACGCGCGCGTCTTTTTCCTGTTCTCGCCGAGACGTCGAAAGAGGGAAGGACACTTTCAATCCTACTCGCGTGCCTTGAAAGCGTTGACGAATTCGCGAAGTCTTTGCTGTCCGACTTCGGGGTGCGCTCGGGCGCACGGACGAAGATCGAGGCATACACAGAGGTGATTCTGAAGAAGGGCAGTGAAAGGACCCACCGCCCCGATGGTCTTCTTGTCCTGAAGTCTGGTACCAAAATCTGGACCGCCCTCGTCGAGGCCAAGGTCGGCAATTCTGACCTGACTGCGGAGCAGTTGGACAGCTATCTCGAAATTGCAAAACTCAATGGCATTGATGCGCTAATTACCATTTCCAACCAGTTTGCACCTCTGCCCACTCACCATCCCGTGGCTTTGAGTGCAGCATCCCTCAAGAAAGCCCGAGTCCTGCATTGGTCATGGATGTACGTTCTGACACAGGCATCCCTTCAACTAGGCAACGGCGACATTCAGGATCGGGAGCAGCGTGTCATTTTGAACGAGATGGTGCGCTTTCTCAGTCATCCCAGCGCGGGGGTGAAGAGCTTCGATCAAATGCCCGTCGCTTGGAGCGCGGTCACTGCAGCCGTACAGGCGGGCGGTACACTTTCTGCCAAGAGTGCCGAGGTCCAAGAGGTTGTCGGGGCTTGGTACCAAGAAACGCGAGACCTCAGCCTCATCCTGAGCCGCCAGCTAGGAGAGGACGTGGAAGTGCGTGTTCCCCGGTCCCTTGCGTCTGATCCGGCCGCTCGCTTGAAAGCAGACTCGCAGCTGCTGGCCTCTGAGATGTGTCTAAGGGCAGCATTCGATGTACCCAACACAGCAGCGGCGATCCTGGTTGAGGCCGACTGCAGAAAAAGGTCGGTGTTCGCGTCCATGAAGGTGTCGGCACCGACGGATCGCAAATCAACGAAGGCCCGCCTGAATTGGTTACTACGTCAGATACAGAAGTCAAAACCGGACGGCATTCACATCCGCCTCTACTGGCCGGGCCGCACACCCTTCTCGCAACACCCTCTCGCCGCACTTCGTGACAAACCTGAAATCGCAGAGCAGGCTGGGAAGGTTGCAACCTCTTTTGAAGTCCTTTTTGCGCGTGACCTTGGGAGCAAGTTCACGCAGCGAAAAAATTTTATCGTGGAACTCGAGGAAGCTATCCCCGAATTCTACGAACAGGTCGGACAGCATCTGAAGGCTTGGCAGCCTCAGGCTCCCAAGGTGAAGCCGGAAAGAGCAGACCCCGAGGACGTAAATACTCAATCGCTGCAGGAAGAAGCAGAGCAGGCGGTGTCGGAAAGAGGAGTTCCCGCCGAATAGAGAGCCTCACTTACTGTCACCCCGGGCCAATCGCATGTGGACACTGGGCGCGGATAGTACTCCCACCCACAATCCCTCCCCGCAAGGGGGAGGGGGGATCATTGGAACGCTCGGCGAACCTCCCTCGCCCTTGTGGTGAGGGATTGAGGGTGGGGGTTCCGGTGAAGCCAGCAAGAATGACTCAAATGCGATTCCGCTGACTGGACCCCGCGCCAATTCGCCACTTGCCGCACTGCCGCAGCGCGCCCTAGACTCCCCCTGGCTGCGGCGGTAGGGCCGGGCGGGAAGGGAGTGGAAACTTGGGCGTTGTCGTCAATCTCGAAGGCGAGAAGCGGAGGAACCCGCAGATCGATGGTCTGATCGAGCTGACGCGCGCGGACATGGCGCGGGTCAACGAGCTGATCCTGTCCAAGGCGGGCTCGCATGTCGAGCTGATCCCCGAGATCGCCAGGCACCTCATCTCTTCCGGCGGCAAGCGGCTGCGGCCGATGCTGACGCTGGCTGCCGCCTCGATGTTCGGCTATCGCGGCGACGCGCATGTGAAGCTCGCGGCCAGCGTCGAGTTCATGCACACGGCGACGCTGCTCCACGACGACGTGGTCGACGAGAGCGACATGCGCCGCGGCCGGCGCACGGCGCGCATGATCTGGGGCAACCAGGCGAGCGTGCTGGTCGGCGACTACCTGCTCGGCCAGGCTTTCCGCATGATGGTCGAGGTCGGCTCGCTCGACGCGCTCGATATCCTGTCGTCCGCCGCGTCGGTGATCGCCGAGGGCGAGGTGATGCAGCTCGGCGTCGCCAAGAACCTCGAGACGACCGAGGACGACTATCTGGCCGTCATCAGGGCGAAGACGGCGGCGCTGTTCTCGGCCGCGGCCGAGGTCGGGCCAGTGGTCGCGTCGGCGGCGCGCACCGACCGGGCGGCACTCCGCTCCTACGGCACCAATCTGGGGCTTGCCTTCCAGCTCGTCGACGACGCGCTCGACTATGGCGGCAATGCCGACGAGCTCGGCAAGAATGTCGGCGACGACTTCCGCGAGGGGAAGGTGACGCTGCCGGTGATCCTCTCCTATCGCCGCGGCTCGGCCGAGGAACGCGCCTTCTGGAAGCGCGCGATCGAGGAGAGCGAGGCCGACGACGAGGCGCTCAAGAACGCGATCAGGCTGATGACGCGCCACAACGCGATCGGTGACACGATCGCCCGCGCGCGCCATTTCGGCGAGATTGCCCGCGACGCGCTGGCGCCGCTGCCGAAGACGGCGGAAAAGGCCGCGCTCGTCGACGTGATCGACTTCTGCATCGGCCGGGTGAGCTGACGGGCAGTGTATGCCGTCGTCAGGAGGCGGGGTCGGTGACGAAGGGCATGATGTCGACGCCGTCGCCCGGGAAGATCGAAAAATGCGGGTGGTTCTCGAAGATGCGGGCCGCGTCCTCGATCGTCGCCGCCTCGACCACGACGTAGCCGCAGAAGGAATTGGTCGCGCGGGCGGTGCCGTCCTTCGTCACGCGGAGCGTCTTGCCGACCATGCCGCCGCGGTCCGCGAAGGAGGCGGCGTTCGCCTTCTCCCACTCGGTCCAGGCCGCGATGCCCTCGGCGTCGACCGCGTCCTGCTCGCTCTTCGGCATGGCGCGGAAGCGGGCGACCGCCTCGGGCTGCATGGTATAGACGGCGAGGAAGCGTGGCATCGAGGGTCTCCGGCCGGGGATGGGCGCAGACTAGGCCGGAACGGGGGCCGCCGTCACCCCGCATGCGGGAGCGACAATCGGGCAGTGAACCCGGGTCGACGTCAAAGCCTCTCCTCCGCCATTCTCGGGCTTGTCCCGAGAATCGATGGTCGCAGCCGGTTCCTCTCCTTCCGCACCGATGATCTGAACGCTCGCGACGGTGGGATGGTCGTGGATTCTCGGAACAAGCCCGAGAATGACGAGTCGGGCCGGCCATGCAAACAGCTCGTGCATGCGCGAGTCCCTGGCCCGGATGGCACCCCCACCCCTAACCCCTCCCCACAAGGGGGAGGGGGATGCTGGCGCGCCTGGCGGGGCTCTCTCCTTCCCGTCGAGGGACGGCGCCGGCTGTTCGGGATTTGGTCGCGCGCAAGGCGATTTTCGGGTTCCGCGGCGTCATCCGTGAGAGTAGCATCATGGAGAACCGCTTGAACGGCGCTGCCGCTCCTCTTCCGGCCTGTTTGGGCCGGACGATCGCGATGGCGAGGCGGTTCCCGGGGGGAGGGATGTTCGACGTCATCATCGTGGGCGCCGGCTCGGCCGGCTGCGTGCTCGCCAACCGGCTGTCGGCGGACCCGGCGAAGAACGTCTGCCTGCTCGAGGCCGGGCCGCCCGACGACAACAGGCTGATCCACGTGCCGCTGGGGCTCGCGGTGCTCGCCCGCGACCGCAGGATCAACTGGGCCTATCAGACCGAGCCCCAGGCCGGGCTGAACGGCCGCCGCCTCTACTGGCCGCGCGGCAAGGTTTTGGGCGGGTCGAGCTCGATCAACGCGATGATCTACACCCGCGGCCACGAGGACGACTATCGCGGCTGGGCAGCGAGTGCAGGGCCGCTCTGGGACTGGGAGCGGGTGCGGGCGCTCTTTCTGCGCCTCGAGGGCAACACGGCATTGAACGACGAGCACCACGGCACCGACGGGCCGCTGACGGTGAGCAACCTCCGCCACGTCAACCCGCTCAGCCTCGCCTTCGTGGCGGCGGCGGCCGAATGCCAGATCGCGGCCAACCCGGATTTCAACGGCGCGCGTCAGGACGGGGCGGGGCTCTACCAGGTGACGCAGGCCGACGGCCGCCGCTTCAGCGCGGCGAGCGCCTTCCTGAAGCCGGTGCGCGGGCGGAAGAACCTGACCGTCGAGACGGGGGCGCAGGCGCTGCGCGTGATCTTCGACGGGCGGCGGGCGGCGGGCGTCGCGCTCAGCGGACGGGAGCTGCGGCTGCGCGCGGGCGGCGAGGTGATCCTGGCCGGGGGCGCGGTCAACTCGCCGCAGCTCCTGATGCTGTCGGGCATCGGGCCGGGGGAAGAGCTCGCCCGGAACGGGATCGCCGTGCTCCACCACGCGCCCGAGGTGGGGGAGAACCTCGCCGACCATCTCGACGTGACCGTGGTGTGCGCGGCGAAGGGGCGGGAGGCGATCGGCGGGCTCGCGCCGACAGCGCTGCCGCGGGCGGTCCGCGCGATCTGGACCTATGCCCGCACCCGGCAGGGGGAGCTCACCTCGAACGTCGCCGAAGCCGGCGGCTTCGCGCGCTCGGACCCGGCGCGGCCGCGGCCGAACCTGCAGTTCCACTTCATCCCCGCCTTCATCCACGACCACGGGCGGCGGCCGACGATGGGCTACGGCATGACGCTCCATGTCTGCGACCTCCTGCCGAAGAGCCGCGGCCGGATCGGGCTCAACGGTCCCGACCCGCTGGCGCCGGCGCGCATCGAGGCCAACTATCTGAGCCATCCGGACGATATCGGCACGCTGGGCGCCGGGCTGAGGCTCGGCCGCCGCATCATGGCCGCGCCCGCGCTCGCCCGCTACACGCGGCGCGAGCTGCTGCCGGGGCCGGAGGCATCGGGCGACGAGGACCTGGCGGCCGACATCCGCGCCCGCGCCGAGACGATCTACCACCCGGTCGGCACCTGCCGCATGGGCGCCGACGCAGGCTCCGTCGTCGACCCGCAGGCGCGGGTTCGCGGCGTCGAAGGCCTGCGCGTCGTCGATGCCTCCATCATGCCGTCGATCATCGCGGGCAACACCAACGCTCCGACCATGATGATCGCCGAGAACGTCGCCGACATGATGCTGGGACGGGCGGGATAGTGCGCGCGTCTTCGGGATGGCGTATGGCGAAGCTGCCGAGTCGGAGACCGGCCCAGGGAGACCGGAACAGATGGACGTCACCTCCGCCATCCTCGCCTTCTCGCTCGCCGCAGCGCTGCTGACCATCACGCCGGGGCTCGACACCGCGCTGGTGCTGCGGACGGCGGCGGTCGAGGGACCGCGCCAGGCAATGCTCGCCGGCTGCGGCATCGTCGCCGGCGTGCTGGCCTGGGGGCTGGCGGCGGCGGTCGGTCTCGGCGCGCTGCTCGCCGTCTCGGAGACCGCCTATGCGGCGCTGCGGCTCGCCGGCGCGGCCTATCTCGTTTGGCTGGGGATCGGCATGATCCGCAGCGCGCTGCGCCCGAGGGCGACGCCGGCGGAAGCGCCGGCCGCGAAAACCGCCGGGGCGGGACGCGCATGGTTCTGGCGCGGGCTCGCAACAAACCTCCTCAATCCGAAGGTCGGCGTCTTCTATGTCAGCTTCCTGCCGCAATTCATCCCGGCCGGCGCGCCGGTCGTGGCGATGAGCGTCGGGCTCGCCGCCATCCATGCCGCGATGGGCGTCGCCTGGTTCGCCGCGCTGATCCTCGCCACCCGCCCCCTCTCCGGCCTCCTCAAGCGGCCCCCGGTGACGCGCGGGCTGGAGGGCGTGACGGGCACGGTGCTGGTCGCCTTCGGGCTAAAGCTGGCGCTGGAGAGGCGCTGAATCCTGCGTGGCGGATCGGCAACACGTGGCTTGCTCCGCCAATCGTGTTGCGGCGCACATTGAAGCGGCTCCGCAAAAAGGCCATCCTTGTCGACTTGAAGGTTTCGAAGAGTCCCCGAGTCGGGACCTGGCCTTCCGGAAGGGATGAACATGCGGCGAAACCTGGCAAGCTGGACGGCGCTGGTGGGCGTGTTGTCCGCCCTCGCATTCTCGACGCCCCCGGCGCTGGCGCAGGAGCGGACGGAGACCGTGCGGGCCGGCTCGTTCGCGGGCGCCTATCTCGCCGGCCGCATCGCCGAGACCGACAACGACCTCGCGAGCGCGATCGCCTATTACCGGCGCGCGCTCTCCTTCGACCCCGACAATCGCGGCCTGCAGCAGAGCCTGATGCTGGCGCTGATCTCGACCGGCGAGTTCGACGATGCGCTGGCCCATGCCGACCGGCTGCGCGACGTGCCCGAGGTCAACCGCTTCTCGCGCCTGGCGCTCGCCGTCGACGCGCTGCGCGGCCAGGAATTCGCCGCCGCGCGCGAGCTGATCGCGCCGGTCGCCCAGTCCGACCTCGACCGCATGATCTCGGGCGTCATCACCGCCTGGGCGCTTGCCGGCGAGGGCGACGGCGAGGGCGCGCTGGCGCGGCTCGACACGCTGAAGGGGCCGGAATGGTTCGCCGTCTTCGTCGGCTACCACCGCGGCCTGATCGCCGAGCAGGCCGGTATGGCCGAGATCGCCGAGGAGGCCTATCGCAGCGTCGTCGCCAATGTCGATGCAGGTTCGGCGGCGCCGGACACGTTCCTGCGCGCCGCCGAGGCACAGGCCCGTTTCCTGGCGCGCGCCGGCCGCGGCGAGGAGGCGGCAGCCGCGCTCGAGGAGGCGGAGGGCTTCGTGTCCGGCCGCGTCTCGCTGAAGGCGCTGCGCGAGGCGGTCGAGGCCGGCGAGGAGATCGCGCCGGCCATCGCCTCGCCGGTCGACGGCGCGGCCGAGATCCTGCTCAACCTCGCCACCGCGCTCAACCGCGGCGGCGGCGAGTCCTTCGTCAGGCTCTACCTGCAATACGCGCTGGCGCTGACGCCGGACAAGGATGCCGTGCTCGTGCAGCTCGGCTCGATCGCCGAGCAGCAGCGCGACAGCGCCCTCGCCATCGACTACTACGCGCGGATCGGCCAGGACTCGCCGCTGTGGCGCGTGGCGCAGCTGCAGCTCGGCCTCAACCTCGCCGATCTCGAGCGCCACGAGGAGGCGATCGAGCATCTCGAGGCGCTGCTCGCCGACGACCCGGACGACATGCGCGCCTATCTGGCGCTCGGCAGCGTCCACTCCGCGCAGCAGGACTACCGCGCCTCGGCCGACCTCTACGAGCGCGCCGTGGCGCGGATCGACGAGCCGCAGGCCGAGCACTGGAACATCTTCTACCAGCGCGGCATCGCCTATGAGCGGCTGAAGGAATGGGAGCGCGCCGAGCCGAACTTCAAGCAGGCGCTGGAGCTCTATCCGGACCACCCGCAGGTCCTGAACTATCTCGGCTATTCCTGGGTCGACATGAAGATGAACCTCGAGGAGGGGCTCGACCTCATCAAGCGCGCGGTCGAACTGCGGCCCTCGGACGGCTACATCGTCGATTCGCTCGGCTGGGCCTACTACCGGCTGGAGCGCTACGAGGAGGCGGTGACCGAGCTCGAGCGCGCGGTCGGGCTGATGCCCTACGACCCGATCCTCAACGACCATCTGGGCGACGCCTACTGGCAGGTCGGGCGCAAGCTGGAGGCGACGTTCCAGTGGCGCCACGCGCGCGACCTTGAGCCGGAGCCGGAGCTTCTCGAGGAGATCGAGGCGAAGCTGCGCCACGGGCTGCGCGACGCGGCCGAGGACGACGCCGACGACCAGGCCGGGCTCGACCAGCAGGGCGCCGCCGAGGCGTCCGACGTGATGGTTGCTTCCGCCGCGCCCTTCCCGGCGCCCGAGCCGCAGGACCCCTCGGACGACGAGCAGATCGCGGTCGCCCCGGAGCCGGCGCAGCCGGCGCCGGCGCGCACGCATGTCGTGCAGCCGGGCCAGAGCCTGTGGATGATCGCCGTAGAGGTGTTGGGCGACGGCTCGCGCTTCGGCGAGCTCCTGCGCCTCAACCCGGTGCTGCGCGGCAACCCCGACCGGCTGTTTCCGGGGCAGGAGCTGATACTGCCAGGGCCGGCGGAGTAGGGTTTGGGGCTGAGCGCGCGCGGGGCACCGAGCGGCAGTTCGCGAAGCCTTTTTGTTTGCGCGAACGAGTGGTCAAGCCATAGCGTTTGTAATACATTGTATTACAAACCGAGGCTCGCCCAATGTCGAAACCAAACCTGTCCGATCCGATCACGCTGCGGCTGCCTGTCGATATCCTGGAGGAGATCCAGAAGGTCGCCGAGACCTGCGACCGCCCTCGAAGCTGGGTCATCGTCAGGGCACTTCGGCATTATCTGATGCGCGAGGGGGCGGACATTCTGGCGATCCGCAAGGGGCGCGAGCAGGTCGCTGGCGGCGACGTGCACGACATCGACGATGTGCTTCGGGAGATCGATGAGATCATCGCCGCCAAGGTCGCCTGAGCGATGAAGGTCAAGTTTTCCGGCCAGGCGCGTGCTTACGTGCGGCAGGAAGCGGCCTACCTCAAGCGACACAGCAGACAGGCTGCCCAGGACTTCAGGAACCGGATCGCCGAGGCGAGAGAGAACCTTGCCTCGTTCCCGGATATCGGCCGCGACATCCAGCGCCTGCCAGTCGAAGGCGCGCGGCGGTTCATCGCGGGGAACTATGTCCTCGATTACGAGATCATAGGCGGCGAGTTGGTCATCCTGTCGATCAGGCACGGCCAACAGATCGAGATGGACCCGAACTTGGACCCAGATATCGAATACGAAGGGTCGGCGGACGAGCAGCGGGGGCCGCATCTCGACTAGTTTCGTCGGTTGCTGCCGCCCCACCCGGCTCGGTCGGCGGAGCCCGGCCCATCTTCGGACCGGACCGCCCGACGAAAAAGACTCAACTCCCGTAGCGGGGCTGGACGGGGCAGGCTTGCCAGGTGCCGTTGACGGTCGTGCTGCAGGTGAGCCGGAGCCGCTGGAGATTGTTCTCGCTCGGGTTTTCCTTCTGGCAGATGCAGTTCGACTGCGGCAGCCGGAGAACGTCGCAGGCCGGTGTCAGGCAGAGATAGCCGGTGACCGGGTCGCGCTCGTTGCCGCCGCGGTCGGGCGTGGGGAAGACCTGCGCCTGCGCGCCGCCCGCGAGCAGCATCGCAGCGAGGAAGATGGCGGCGGCAAGCGCGGGCGCCAGACGGATGATGGGTGACATGGTCGTGATCCTCTTCGTGCGCCGAATCTACACCCCGATGCCGCGGCGGCAAGAAGCGGGCGATCAACTTCACTTGCGGCCCGGCGGGAGGGCGCGCCGGCCGCACCTTGACCCTGTGCCGGGCGGAGCATAGGACACGGCCACATTCTCCCCGAGGCTCCGCGTGAACCAGAACCTCCCCGACCACATGCGCCCGGAACGCTCCTTCCAGGCGCTGATCCTGACGCTCAGCCGCTACTGGGCGGACAAGGGCTGCGTGATCCTGCAGCCCTACGACATGGAGGTGGGCGCGGGCACGTTCCACCCCGCGACCACGTTGCGCGCGCTGGGACCCCGGCCCTGGAACGCCGCCTATGTGCAGCCCTCGCGGCGGCCGAAGGACGGGCGCTACGGCGAGAACCCCAACCGGCTGCAGCACTACTACCAGTACCAGGTGATCCTGAAGC
>VFQR01000379.1_pt1 | contig 69093 bp, 60 predicted proteins | sample 3512321 | NCBI WGS metagenome assembly VFQR01 (sample SAMN10412374, study PRJNA504923) | tailings metagenome | isolation source: Relicate 3 Philex TSF1 revegetated site | place: Philippines: Tuba, Benguet | collected 2017-08-29 | reverse complement strand
GCGCGCGTCTCGTCCCACCCCTCGGTGAGGAGGTCGGCGTTGCACAGCACGTCGATGCGGTCGTTCGCGAAGTCGAAGAGCACCCGCTGCAGCTCGCGGGCGGGCGTCTGGCCGGACACGGCGGCGGCGCGGACGCCGCGGGAGGTGAGCTCCTCCGCCAGGTTGTGCGCCTGGGCGACCGTGGCGGTGTACGCGACGCCGGCCAGGCCGAGAGGCTGGAAGTTCTCGGTCCACACCTCGGCGCAGGCGCGGTGCCAGAGGGCCTTGTCGAGGGCGCGGCCGAGGCTCGCCTGGTCGAAGTCGCCGCGCACCCGGGCGACGTCGGAGAGGTCCACCGCGCGCTCGACCCGGAGGGAGCGCAGCGGGCAGAGGATGCCCCGCTCGATGGCGGACATCCGGTCGAGGGTCGCGGCGACCGGCCCGAAGACCTGCTCGACGTGGCCCGTCGTCGTGGCGCCCGTCGCGGTGAAGCCGACGACCACGGCGTTGACCGCGCGGTCGAGGAGCTTCCGCGTCTGCGCCCCGAGCGTCGCGTGCGCCTCGTCGCAGATCAGGAGCGTCACCTGGTCCCAGTCCATCCGGTCCTGGTGGCGCAGGGCGGCCTGGTAGGTGCAGATCGCGACGCCGGGCCGCCCGGCGGCGTCGGGACCCTCGGGATGCGTGGGCACCGAGGGGAAGTGGCGCGCGAGCCCCGCGGTCGTCTGCTCGGCGAGGTTCCGCCGGGGCACCAGCACGAGGGTCGAGCCCCCGAGGGCCGCGGCGAGCGCGAGGAACATGACCGTCTTGCCGGAGCCCGTCGGCGCGTCGACCCAGGTCCGGGTGGCGCCGTGCGAGAGCCGTCCCGCGAGCTCGTCGAGCGCCTCGAGCTGGTGCTCGCGCAGCACGACGTCGGGCCACGCCGTGGCGGGGTCGGCGAGGGCACGGGCGAGGTCCTCACCGGGGAGGGATGTCACGCGTGTCTCGGTCGTGGAATGCGGTCCGTCGGGCATCTCGTGCCGACCTCCGGGGCACGGGAGCAGGCCGGAGCGAGTCATCCGGCGCCTCTCGCGGTCGCGTGCCGCTGGTACGTGGTGTGCCGGTCGAGGGGCGGGGCCCGTCGGCCGGCTGCGCGGTGTGGCGCGACCGCGGCGAACCCTATCACCCGCCTCGGCGGACGCTGCAACACCGTTACGGCCGGGGCTGCAGGTAGCATCGCCTGGGCTCTTCTCCCGATGACGACAGACACCACCCCCACGCCTCCCACGCCGCCCGACCCCGGCCCCCCCGGACGCCCCTGGCTCCGGCCGGTCGCGATCGTCGTGTCGTGCCTGGTCATCGGCTTCGTCGGCGGGTGGGTCGTGCGGGGCGACGAGGGCACGGTCACCGTGCTCGCGCCGACGCAGGAGGACGACTCCGCGGACGGCGGCACGGTCACCACCCCGGGCGGCGGCGGGGGCGGCACGACCACCTCCGGCTCCACCACCACGGCGCCGCCCGCCACGACCGAGGAGGAGCCGCCCGCCGCGCCGCCCGAGCGCAGCGAGATCTCCCTGGCCGTCCTCAACGGCACGGACGAGGTCGGCCTGGCCGCGTCGACGGCGGGCCAGGCGGAGAGCCTCGGCTACGTCGCCGTCAGCTCCGGCAACGCGCCGACGGCCGCCGGCCCCGACGTCGTCTACTTCCGCGTGGACCAGCGGCCGGCCGCGCAGCGCGTCGCGCGCGACCTGCAGATCAGCACGATCCGGCCCTTCCCCGGCGGCGGTCAGCTGGGCACCGAGGTCCCGCCGGACGCCGACGTGATCGTGGTGCTCGGACCGGGGTAGGTTCGGGGTATGGCCTCGGGACCCGGCCCGTCGATCGGAGTCCGCGTCCCGCAGTACGGCGCGGACTGGGCGACCCTGCGGGAGGGCGCCCTGCAGGCGGAGCGGCTGGGGTTCGACGGCGTCTGGGTGAACGACCACCTGCGCTCCCCCGGCCGCATGAAGGACGAGCCGGCGTTCGACGCCCTCACCACGCTCGCGGCCCTCGCGCCGCTCACCGAGCGGGTGCGGCTGGGGACCGTGGTGCTGTCGGCGTCGTACCGCCCGCCTGCCCTCGCGGCGAAGATGGCGACGCTGCTCGACGTGATCTCCGAGGGCCGCCTGGTGGTGGGCCTCGGCACCGGGTCCGACGAGGGCGAGCACCGCGCCTACGGGTTCCCGTTCCCCCCGCGCCGCGAGCGCACGGCCCGGCTGCGCGAGGCACTGGCGGTGATGCGCGGGATGTTCACCGAGCCGGACGGCGAGGCCGCCAACGTGCCGCCGCCGGTGCGGCCGGGAGGCCCGCCGGTGTGGCTCGCGGCGCACGGACCCGCCCTGCTGCGCCTGGCCGGGCGGGAGGCCGACGGCATCGTCGCCGCCTTCGCCGGGCCCGAGGAGGTCGGCCGCCGCCTCCTCGTCGCGCAGGAGGCCCGCGAGGGGACCGGCCTGCCCCCGCTCGCATGCGCCCTCTACACCTACGTGCTCCCCGTGCCGTCGCGCCGCGAGGCCGAGGCCTGGGTCGCCCCGGAGGCGGAGGCGCTCGGGACGACGCCCGGGTCCCTGCTGCGCTGGCTCGCCGGGACCGGGATCGTGGGGACGCCGCAGGAGGTGCGGGAGACGCTCGCGGCCCACGCCGCCCGGGGGGTGACCGACGCCGTGCTGGTCCTCCCCTCGCGCACGCCACCCGAGACGCTCGACGCGCTTGCCGAGGCGGTGCTGCCTGGTGGCGAGGGCGCGCCCGCGGCGGCGGCGCCCGTGCGGGTGCCCGGCCCGGGCGTCACGGCGGACGACAACCTCGTCCATCTGCTCGTCGGCCGCCATGCCGAGGGCGACCTGGACGACGAGCCCGCCGCGGTTGACGAGGGCGGGACGTGGACCTTCGGCGAGCTCGACGCGGCGGCGGCCCGCGGGGCGGGCGCGCTGGCGGCGGCCGGCGTGCGGCGCGGCGACCGCGTGATCGTGGCCCTGCGCGACGGGCGCCCGTGGCTCGCCGCGTTCCTCGGCGCGGCGCGGATGGGCGCGGTGCCCGTGCCGGTCGACCCGGGCGCCGACCCGGAGCGCATGGCCGACCTCGCCGGGGACTGCGAGCCGGGCGCCATCGCGGGCGCCGACGACCTGGAGGTGCCCGCCGGGTACCGCCGGGTGACCCCCGCCGAGCTCGAGGCCGGCGCGCCCGCCCCGGTGTGCGCCGTCCACCCCGAGGACCTCGCGTACCTCGTCTACTCCTCCGGTTCCACGGGGCGGCCCAAGGGGGCGATGCACGCCCACCGCGACATGCGCACCGGCATCGAGACCTACTCGCGGGAGGTGCTGGCCCTGGCGCCGGGCGACCGCTGCCACTCGATGGCGCGGCTGTTCACGTCACTCGGCTTCGGCAACGGCTTCTTCCGCGTCCTCGGCTCGGGCGCCACCGCCGTGCTCACCGGGGCGCGGCCCTCGCCGCGCGGCGTGCTGGAGACCGTGCGGCGGGAGCGCGTGACCGTGCTGACGGCCGTGCCGACGTTCTGGGCGCAGCTCGCGCGGTTCCTGGAGAAGCACCCCGACCCGGAGGCCCTGGCGGGCGTCCGCATCGCGGTGAGCTCGGGCGACTCCCTGCCGCCGCCGGTCGCGGCCCGGCTGCGGGACGCCGCGGGGCTGGACCTGGTGGAGGGCCTCGGCTGCTCGGAGTGCTCGAACGTCGTCATCTCCACCCGTCCCGGCGAGCGCCCGGAGCCCGGGACCCTGGGGCGCGTGGTGGAGGGCGTGGAGATCCGGCTCGCCGACGACGAGGGGCGGCCGGTCGCGAGCGGGGATCCGGGGCGCCTGTGGATCCGCTCCCCCTCCAACACCACCGGCTACTGGCGGCGGTCGGAGGAGACGCGGGACCTCGTCTTCGGCCCCTGGATCCGCATGGGCGACGTCCTCTCCGAGCGCGACGGGGTCTACCGCCACCTCGGCCGGTCCGACGACCTCTTCAAGGTGGACGCGCGCTGGGTGAGCCCGACGGAGGTGGAGGGCTGCCTCCTCACCCACCCGTCCGTGGCCGAGGCGGCCGTGGTGGGGCTGCCGGGCGACGACGGCCTGATGAGGCCCGCGGCGTTCGTGGTGACGGTGGCCGGCGCCGGGACGCCGGACGACCTGGGCCAGGAGCTGCGCCGCCACGTGGCCCGCGGGCTGGAGCCCTACAAGGCGCCCCAGTCGGTCACGCTGCTTCCGGAGCTCCCCCGGCTGCCCTCGGGGAAGCTCGACCGCCGTTCCCTTCGCACGCGCTGAGGCGCCGCGGGAACCGCAGGACGTGCAGCTCGCGGTCCGCAGTCACCTCGTAGAGCAGGAAGTCGCCCGCCAGCAGGTTGTGGATCTTGCGGCGCGCCTCGGGCACGCCCGGCGCGTCGTCCGGCCATCCCCTCTGCCCCTCGTCTGACATCTCCCGTACCTCCCGTGCGGTCGTCGGTCTCTCACCTCCGACAACGCCGGGACCCGCCCGCCATCACGGGCGAATTGTTCGAGAATTGTTAGGACGAGTCGCGCAGGCTCCCGAGGAAGTCGATGAGCAGGGAGTTCACCTGGTCCGGGACCTCCTGCTGCACCCAGTGGGAGACGCCCGGCAGGCGCTCGACCCGCAGCGGCCCGGTCACGGTGTTGGCGGACCGCTCGAGCAGGATGGGGTCCATGTAGGCGTCGGCCTCGCCCCAGAGGATCATCGTCGGCACGGTCACCGCCGGCGGGTCCGGAGGGTCGCGCAGCCAGGCCGCCGGGGGCATGTTCGCCCGGTACCAGTTGAGCGCGGCCGTGAGCGCCCCGTCCTTGGCGAGCGCGGCGACGAAGTGGGCGCGGTCCTCCTCCGGGAACGCCTCGGGCGCGGCCGTGTCGAAGACGAACGCGCGCAGGTTCGCGAAGTCGTCCTGCGACAGGAACGCCTCGGCGACCCCCGGGAACTGGAAGAGGAGCATGTACCAGCTCTTCGCGCGCTGGGCGGGGTCCTCGCGGCGGAGCCGGGACGACACCTGGGCGACCGGCGCGTTGAGGATCGTGAGCGACCGGACCAGCTCCGGGCGGTTGCCGGCGAGGGCCCACGCGAGCCCGCCGCCCCAGTCGTGTCCCACGACGTGCACGCTCTCGTGGCCGAGGGCGCCGATGAGCCCGATCACGTCGCCCAGCAGCTTCGGCGCCGCGTAGTCGTCGACCGCCGCGGGGCGGTCCGATCCGCCGTACCCGCGCAGGTCCGGCGCGACCGCGTGGTAGCCGGCCGCCGCGAGCGCGGGCAGCTGGTGGCGCCACGAGTGGGCCAGCTCCGGGAACCCGTGCAGGAGCACCACCGGCTCCCCGGCGGGGTCCCCCTCCTCCGCGATCGCGAGGCGCACCTCGCCGACGTCGATCCTCCGCGTGCTCATGCCCGCAGGTTACGCACCGGACCCGGGACGAGGGCGTCCGCGCCCGGAGCCGCCTACCCTCCATGCATGGCCGGGACCCCTCGTGGGGCTCCGGCCATCGTCACGTCATGGACCGATTCGTCACACACCGCACGCACGGCCCCGCCGACCCGGCGCGCGAACGCGCGCGCCTGTGGCGGGTGCAGCGCCTCGTGGCCGCGGCGATCGCCGCGGGCTCGATCGGCGCGGTGTGGCTGGCGGCCACGCTCGGCGGGGGACCCGCCGGCGCGGCGGCCGTGATCATCGCCGGGGTCGCCCCCCTGGCCGTGGCCGCGCCCCTCGCGGCGTGGCTCGCGCCGCGCGCGCTGCGGCGCACCCTGCTGTGGGGCGCGCCCGCCGTCGCGGCGGCCGCCCTCATCGCCTGCACCCTCGTCGCCGACTCCCTGGGCGTGGGCGCGATCGTCGCCTGCGCCGCGCTCATGGGCGCGTCGCGCGCGGTGTTCGACGCGGCGACGGCCGACGTCCTCCACCACCTCGTCGACCCGGAGCGGCGCGGCCAGGCCGCGCACGGCCTCACGCGCTCGTTCGGCGCGGGGTCGGCGCTCGGGGTGGCCGGGGCGCTCGGCGTCGGCATCCTGGCCGGCCCCCACGGGGCGATCGCCCTGGGGGCGCTGCTCGCCACCGCCGGCGCGGTGGTCGCCGCCCGCCACCACCCGGACCTCGACCTGCGCATGGAGGGCGGCCCGCGCCTGGGCCCCGCCCTCCAGCGGGCGATCGCCATCGTGGCCGGGGAGCCCCTGCTGCGGCGGGTCGTGCTGGCCGGCGCCCTGAGCGCCGCCGTCGGCGCGGCGCAGGCCGCGGTTCTCATCGTGTGGCTCCACGACGGGGTCGGCCTGCGCGGGGCGCTCATCCCCGCCCTGCTCGCGGGCTTCGTCGCGATGCGACTGGGCCGGCCCCTCGTCGCCCGGCTGGCCGAGCGCGCCCGGCACGGCGCCATCCTGGCGATGGCCCTCTCGGTGCAGGCCGCCGCGGCGCTCGTCGCGTTCCTGGCCTCCGGCACCGCCATGGCGGCCGCTGCCTACGCCCTCGCCCTCGGCGCGGCCGCCTTCCTCGGCATCCTCGTCACCCGTGCGCTGCGCATCGCGGCCGACCACGACCTCGCCCCCGCCGTCGGCCTCGCGTCCGGTGCGGCCTGGGCGATCGCCACCTCCCTCGGCGCGGCGGCCGGCGCCACGCTGGCCCTGGCCCTCGGGCTCGCGGCCACCCACCTGGCCATCGCCGGGATCGCGCTGCTCGGGGCGGCGGCCGTCGCCGGGCGGAACGCCGCGACGGGCCGGTTCTGGAGGCCGAGCCGGGCCTGAGCGTCCCGCTGCGCGAACAGGGGGTGGCCCCGCCGGTCCCGTGGGGCCGATGATCCCCCGGGACGAACCGCGGCGAGGGAGGGGACATGGAGCTGGACGGGGCGCACGTGCTGGTCACCGGCGCGTCGCGCGGGATCGGGGAGGCGCTCGCGCGAGGGTTCGCGGAGGCCGGGGCGCGCGTGACCTGCGTGGCCCGCGACACCGCGGCGATCGACGCGCTCGCCGCCGATCTCGGCGGGACGGCCCTCACCGCCGACCTCACGGACGGGGACGACCTGCGGGGGCTCGTCGAGGCCGTGGAGACGGCCGCCGGGCCGGTCGACGTGCTCGTCAACAACGCCGGGATCGACCTCACCGGGGGCTTCCTCGACCTGGACGCCGAGGCGCTCGAGCGGCTCGTGACCCTCGACCTGCTCGCGCCCATGGAGCTCGCGCGGCAGGCGCTGCCGGGGATGATCGAGCGCGGCCGCGGGCACGTCGTCAACGTGGCGTCCCTGGCCGGGCTCGCGGTGTTCCCCGGCCTCGTCGCCTACTCCGCGTGCAAGTCGGGCCTCACGCACTTCACCGCCGGCCTGCGCGCCGACCTGCGAGGCCTGCCGATCGGCACCACCGTCGTCGAGGTCGGCCTGGTCCCCACGGACATGAAGGACTCGGCGCTCTCCTACGCGCCGACCGCCGGGGCATTCCGGCGCTTCTACCGCCTCGGCCTGCTCACGGACACGTCCCTGGAGAAGCTCACGCGCGCCACGGTCGGCGCGGTGCGGAACGACCAGCGGCACGTCCGCCTGCCGCGGCGGGCCACCGGGTTCTCGGTCCTCACCGAGGCGCCACGCCGGATCGCGGAGATGACCCTCTCAGGGGTCAGGCACCGGTGAAGCGGGTAGGCCGGGGGTGACGCCGCACACGACGCACGGGAGGTCACCATGACCGAGCGACGCCGCGACGACACCCGCCGGGACGTGCCGGCCGGGGAGATCCAGCGCCGGGCGCAGGCGCAGGGCGCGCCCCCGCCCACCCCGGTGCAGGGCGCATCGCGGGCGAGCACGCCTCCCCGGCAGACCCGGGAGGAGCGCGGACGGCCGCTGCCGCCCGGCGCCCGATGAGCACGTCGGGCTAGGCGGGCTCCCGGGGACGCGGATCGGCCTCGCCCGACGCGGGCGAGGCCACCGGGTCCTCCGCGCCGCCCGTGATGAGGCGGGCGCCGCGGCCGTGCGTCATGAACGACACGGTCCAGCGGATGAAGACCAGGAGCCGGTTCTGGAGACCGGTCAGGTAGAAGAGGTGGATGAAGAGCCACCCGAACCACGCGATCGTGCCCGAGAGCTTCATGCCCCGGATCTCGCCGACCGCCTTGCGCCGCCCGATCGTCGCCAGGTTGCCCTTGTCGACGTAGCGGAAGGGGTCCGGCGGGGTGCCGCCGGTGAGCCGCGCCCGGATGACCTTCGCCGCGTAGCGGCCCTGCTGCATCGCGGCGGGCGCGACACCCGGGAGGGGGATCTGGCCGCCCTCGCCGTCGGAGACGCGCACCATGTCCCCGAGCGCGAAGACCTCGGGGTGGCCGGGGAGGGTCAGGTCGGGCTGCACGAGGATGCGGCCGGCCTTGTCGAGCTCGGCGCCGCTCGCCTCGGCCAGCGCGGCCGCCAGCGGCGACGCGGCGACGCCCGCGGCCCACACGATCGTCCGTGCCGCCAGGTGCTCCGGCTCCCCGCCGCCCGCGGGCGTGAGGGTGACGCCGTCCTCGTCCACGCCGGTCACGAGCCGGTTCTCCATGACCGTGACGCCGAGGTGGCCGAGCTGCTTGTCGGCCTTCCGGGAGAGCTCCTCCGGGAACGCCAGGAGCACACGGTCGGCGCCCTCCACGAGCACGATGCGCGCGGTGGTCGGGTCGATGTGCCGGAAGTCGCGGCGGACCGTGTCGCGGGCGATCTCCGCGATCTGTCCGGCCAGCTCCACGCCGGTCGGCCCGGCGCCCACCACAACGAACGTGAGCAGGGCCCGCTGGATGTCCTCGTCCGGCTCCACCTCGGCCGCCTCGAAGGCGGTGAGGATGCGCCGCCGCAGCTCCAGGGCGTCCTCCAGCGACTTGAGGCCGGGCGCGTGCTCGGCCCAGTCGTCGTTGCCGAAGTAGGAGTGGCGCGCGCCCGCGGCCACGATGAGCGTGTCGTAGGGCACGTCGCCCTCGCGTCCGCCGCCGATCGCGCGGGTCCGCACGATGCGGCGCTCCAGGTCGAAGCCCTCCGCCTCGGCGAGCATCACGGTCGCGTTCTTGTGCCGCTTGAGCACGGCGCGCAGGGGCGATGCGATCTCGCCCGGCGACAGCGCCCCCGTCGCCACCTGGTAGAGCAGCGGCTGGAACAGGTGGAAGTTGCGCCGGTCGATCAGCGTGAGCAGCGCGGGCGCACGCTTGAGGTGCTCCACGGCCTGGAGGCCGCCGAAGCCCCCGCCGACCACCACGACCCGGTGTGCGCGTTCCCTGTCCACCCTCCGGGTATACCACCGCGCCCCGTCCCGCAGCCGTCGCCGCTGCCATAGTTGCGACCATGACGAGCACCGATCCGTTCGCCGCCGCCCTCGAGGCCGGCACCGCCATCCGCGACCGGCTCGGCGAGCACCGCGTCGCGCTCGTCCTGGGCTCCGGCTGGGCCGACGTCGTGCCGATGCTGGGCGAGGTGCGCGGCGGGGTCCCGATGCCGGAGCTGCCGGGCTTCCCGGCGCCGCGCGTGCAGGGGCACTCGGGGATGGCGCACTCGGTGGACGCCTCCGGCGTCCCGCTGCTCGTGATGGCCGGGCGCGCCCACCTCTACGAGGAGCACCCGGTCGCCACCGTGGTGCACGGCGTCCGCGCGGCGGTCCTCTCGGGGTGCTCGGTCGTCGTGCTGACGAACGCCGCGGGCTCGCTCGTGGCCGCCAACGGCCCGGGGACCCCGGTCCTCATCAGCGACCAGCTCAACCTGACCGGCGCGAACCCCATGACCGGGGCCGACCCGCCGGAGGGGATGCCGGGCCGCTTCTCCGACCTCACCGACCTCTACAGCCCGCGTCTGCGCGCCGCCGCGGCCGAGGCCGTGCCGGGCATCGCCGAGGGCGTCTATGCCGGGATGCTCGGCGGGTCCTACGAGACGCCGGCGGAGATCCGGATGCTGCGCGGCCTGGGCGCCGATCTCGTGGGGATGTCGACCGTGCTGGAGGCGATCGCCGCACGCCACCTGGGCGCCGAGGTGGCCGGGGTGTCCCTGGTGACCAACCTCGCCGCGGGCATGTCCGCGGAGGCCCTCGACCACGGCGACGTGCTCGCCACCGGGAAGTCGTCCGTGCCGCGCCTGGCGGAACTCCTGCGCGCGGTGGTCGCCGCGGCCTGATGTCCGGGGGGCTCCGGGAGCGGGTCGCCGACTGGATCGCGCGGGATCCCGACCCGGCGACCCGGGACGAGCTGCTGACCCTCCTCGGCTCCGGGGACGTGGCGGAGCTGGAGACGCGGTTCGCCGGCCGCCTCGCGTTCGGTACGGCCGGGCTGCGCGGGGCGATGGGCGGCGGGCCGGCGCGGATGAACCGGGCCGTCGTGCGCGAGTCGGCCGCGGGCATCGCGCGCCACCTCGTCGCCGCCGTCCCGGACGCGGCCACCCGGGGCGTGGTCGTGGCCCACGACGCGCGCCGCAACTCGCCCGCCTTCGCCGCGGACTGCGCGGAGGTGCTCGCCGCCCACGGCCTCCCCGTGCACCTGGGCGACCGCCCGCTGCCGACGCCCGTCGGCGTCTTCGCCATCCGCCACCTCGGCGCCGCGGCCGGGATCGTGGTGACGGCGAGCCACAACCCCGCCGCGGACAACGGGCTCAAGCTCTACATGGGGGACGGCGCCCAGATCGTGCCGCCGGTGGACGGCCAGGTGGCCGCGGCCATCGACGCGGTCGCCGCCGACGGCGTCGTCCTGCCGGAGGGGGTCACCCCGGCGTCGGTGCTCCCCCTGGGCGACGAGGTCGTGGACGCCTACGCCGCACGGACGCTGGCCCGGGTCCCGGCGCCGGCCGCCCCGATCCGCATCGCCACGACGGCCATGCACGGCGTGGGCGGCGCCCTGCTCGCCCGCCTGCTCGCCGCCGCCGGGCACGACGACGTCCACCCGGTCCCGGAGCAGCAGGAACCGGACGGCGCCTTCCCGACGGTCCCGTTCCCGAACCCCGAGGAACCCGGCACCACGGACATGCTCGCGGCGCGGATGCGGGAGACCGGCGCGGCGCTCGGCCTGGCCCTCGACCCCGACGCCGACCGGGTGGCCGTGCTCGTGCCGTCCCCGGACGGCGGGGTGCGCCAGCTCACGGGCGACGAGACCGGCGCGCTGCTGGGGGAGTGGCTCCTGGCCGAGGTGACCTCCGGCCCCGGGCGACTCACGGCCGCGAGCGTGGTGTCGTCGTCGCTGCTCGGCGCCGTCGCCGCCGCACACGGGGCGCGCCACTTCTCAACCCTGACGGGGTTCAAGTGGCTGTCGCGGCCCGCGATGGAGCACCCCGACCTCACCCAGGTGCTCGCGTACGAGGAGGCCATCGGGTACGCGATCGGCCCCGAGGTGCGCGACAAGGACGGCCTGTCGGCTGCGGTGGCCGTCGCGTCGATGGCGTCGGCGGCGGCCGCGCGCGGCCGCACCCTCCCTGACGGCCTCGACGACCTCCACCGCCGCCACGGCGCCCACGTGACGGACAACTTCTCGCTGCGCGACGAGTCGCCCGGCGGGGCGGCCCGGAGGGCGGAGCTGGTGGGGCGGTTGAGCGCCGCGCCGCCGGAGGAGGTGGGGGGCCTGGCGGTGCGCGAGGCGCAAGGCCTGGCGGCCGACGTGCTGCGCCTGGACCTGGAGCAGGGGGTGCGCGTCATCGTGCGCCCGTCGGGCACCGAGCCGAAGCTCAAGTGCTACTGCGAGGCCGTCGAGCCGGTGGCCGGCGGAGACCTCGACGGGGCCCGCGCGCGGGCCCGGGAGCGCCTGTCCGCGGTGCGCTCCGGGCTGGAGGGTCTGCTCCTGGCCTGACGCGGCGCCGCGGTCGTGCCAAGATCGACGGGTGACGACCCTCCGCCGCGACGCGCGCGGCACCGTCCTGGACGGCGCCGCATCACACCCCGTGCGGGTGGGGGCCGTGGACGCCCACGCCCTGGAGGAGCGCGCGGCCCGGCTCATGTCGCGATCGATCAAGCGCGAGAGCAAGGCGGCCGGCCTGGAGCTGGCGGTGCGCTGCATCGACCTCACGACGCTGGAGGGCGCCGACACCCCGGGCAAGGTGCGGGCCATGTGCGCCCGCGCGCTGCGCCCGGACCCGGACGACGCCACGCTCGCGCCGGTCGCGGCCGTCTGCGTCTACCCGGCGCTCGTGCCGGTCGCCCGTGAGGCCCTCGACGGCACCGGCGTCCACATCGCCTCCGTCGCCGGGGCGTTCCCCTCCGGGCAGAGCCCCCTCGCCGAGCGCCTCGAGGAGATCCGCCTGGCGGTGGCCGACGGGGCCGACGAGATCGACATCGTCATCAACCGCGGCGCGCTGCTCGCGGGCCGCGTGGGCGAGGTGCACGACGAGGTCGCGGCCGCCAAGGAGGCCTGCGGCGACGCCCACCTCAAGACGATCCTCGAGACCGGCGAGCTCGGCTCCTACGAGATGGTGCGGCGTGCGTCGGTCATCGCGATGGCCGCCGGCTCCGACGTCATCAAGACGTCCACGGGCAAGCTGCCGTCGTCGGCGACGCCCGGCGTGGCGCTGTGCATGTCCGAGGCGATCCGCGACTTCGCCGAGGCCACGGGTGTCGAGGTGGGCCTGAAGCTGGCGGGCGGCATCCGCACCTCGAAGCAGGCGCTCGGGTACCTCGCCCTGGTGGCGGAGACGCTCGGCACGGACTGGCTCACGCCCGACCGCTTCCGCTTCGGCGCCTCGACGCTCCTCAACGACATCGTCCTGCAACGTCGGTTCGCGCGCACCGGGCGGTACGCGCGGACCACCGACCTCCCGGTGGACTGATGGCCACGACCCCACGCCAGGACGCGGGCACCGAGGGCCTGGCGCAGACCTTCGCCGACTACGTCCCGTCGATCGAGGGGCGCGACATCGTCACGATCCGGCCGCGCTACGGCCTGGTGATCGACGGCGAGGAGCGCGAGCCGCGCGACGGCGGCTCCTTCCCCACGATCGAGCCGTCGACCGGCGACACCCTCGCCGAGGTGGCCGAGGCGGGCGCCGCCGACGTGGACGACGCCGTCCGCGCCGCGCGCCGCGCCTACGAGGAGGTGTGGCGCGACATGCCGGGCCGGCAGCGCGCGAAGTACCTCTTCCGGCTCGCCCGGCTCGTGCAGGACCGCGCCCGCGAGCTGGCGGTGCTGGAGTCGATCGACGGCGGCAAGCCGATCCGCGAGTCGCGCGACATCGACGTGCCCCTGGCCGCCGCGCACCTCTTCTACCACGCGGGCTGGGCCGACAAGCTCGGCCTCGCGGTGCCCGGCCACACGGCCCGGCCGCTCGGCGTGGTGGGCCAGATCATCCCCTGGAACTTCCCGCTCCTGATGGCCGCCTGGAAGATCGCCCCGGCCCTCGCCTGCGGCAACACGGTGGTGCTGAAGCCGGCCGAGACGACGCCGCTCACGGCCCTGCTGCTCTCCGACCTCGTGCGCGAGGCGGGCATCCCGCCGGGCGTGGTCAACGTGGTCACCGGCGCGGGCGCCACGGGGGCGGCCCTCGCCTCCCACCCGGGCGTGGACAAGATCGCGTTCACCGGCTCCACGGACGTGGGCAAGGCCATCCGCCGGCAGCTCGCGGGGACCGGCGTGCGCCTCACCCTGGAGCTCGGGGGCAAGGGCGCCCACCTCGTCTTCGACGACGCCGCACTCGACCAGGCCGTCGAGGGGATCGTGGACGGGATCTTCTTCAACCAGGGCCACGTGTGCTGCGCCGGGTCGCGCCTGCTGGCCCAGGAGGGGATCGCCGACGAGCTGCTCGACCGGCTGCGCGCGCGCATCGAGCTGCTGCGCACCGGCGACCCGCTCGACAAGAACACGGACGTCGGAGCCATCAACTCCGCGGCCCAGCTCGCGATCATCCAGGGCTACGTCGACGGCGCCGCCGAGGCGGGCTGCCGCATCGACCAGCCGTCGCGGCCGCTGCCGGAGCGCGGCTTCTTCTTCCCGCCCACCATCGTCAGCGGGCTCGGCGGGTCGGAGACGATCGTGCGCGAGGAGGTCTTCGGGCCGGTGCTCGCGGTGCAGACGTTCCGCACCGAGGCCGAGGGCGTCGCGAAGGCCAACGCCACGCGGTACGGCCTGTCGGCGGGCGTGTGGACCGAGAAGGGCTCGCGCATCCTCTGGGTGGCCGAGCGCCTGCGGGCCGGGGTGATCTGGGCGAACACGTTCAACCGGTTCGACCCGGCGAGCCCGTTCGGCGGGGTCAAGGAGTCCGGCTTCGGCCGCGAGGGCGGCCGGCAGGGCCTCACCGAGTACCTCACGCTGGAGAGCGTCGCGTGAGCGACCGGGTGGAGGTCCGCAAGACGTACAAGCTCTTCATCGGGGGCGCGTTCCCGCGGTCGGAGAGCGGCCGCACCTTCCCGGTGACGGCGCCCGACGGCACCCTGCTCGCCCACGTCGCCCAGGCGTCCCGCAAGGACGCCCGCGAGGCGGTGCGCGCGGCCCGCGGCGCCCAGGGCGGATGGGCCGGGCGGACCGCCTACAACCGGGCCCAGATCCTCTACCGCATCGCCGAGGTGCTGGAGGGTCGCTCCGCCCAGCTCGCGGCCGAGCTCGCCGCGGTGGGCCTGGACGCCGACGCGGCGCGGGCCGACGTGGAGTCCGCCGTCGACGCGGCCGTCTGGTGGGCCGGGATGGCCGACAAGCTCGACCAGCTCGTGGGCGGCGTCAACCCGGTCGCCGGGCCCTTCCTCAACCTCTCCCACCCGGTGCCGCTGGGCGTGTGCGCGCTCGCGTGCCCGGACGACGACGGCGTGCGCGGGGTGCTCGGCCTCGTGCTGCCGGCGCTCGCCGCGGGCAACACGACCGTCGCGGTCGCCGGGGGCGCCGCCGCGCTCGTGACGAGCACGCTGGGCGAGGTGATGGCCACCTCCGACGTCCCGGGCGGGGTGGTCAACCTGCTCACGGGCGACGGCGCGCAGCTGCTGCCGTGGCTCGCCGACCACGAGGACGTGGACCTCATCGACCTGAGCGGCGCCCCGGCCGACCTCGTGGCCGACCTGGAGCGCCGCGCGGCGGACAACCTCAAGCGCACCCCGCGCACGGGTGGCCGGGAGGACCTGGAGACCGCGCTGGCCTTCTGCGAGATCCGCACCGTCTGGCACCCGGCCCGCATCTGATGGTCGAGACCTCGCCGGAGGTGGCCGCGGCCCTCGCGGAGGGCCGGCCCGTGGTGGCGCTCGAGTCGACGATCATCGCCCACGGGCTGCCGCGCCCGGACAACCTGCGCGTCGCCCGCGAGATCGAGGACGCCGTGCGCGCCGAGGGCGCCGTGCCGGCCACGGTGGCCGTCCTGGACGGCAGCCTGCGCGTCGGCCTGGACGACGCCGCGCTGGAGGAGATCGCCGGGCGCGAGGACGTCGCCAAGCTCGGTGTCCGGGACCTCGGCCCGGCCCTCGTGCGGGGCATCGCGGGCGCGACGACGGTGGCGAGCACGGCCCACGCGGCGTCGCTGGCCGGCATCGCGGTGTTCGCGACCGGCGGACTCGGGGGCGTGCACCGGGAGGCCTCGGTCACGTTCGACGAGTCGGGCGACCTGACGGCCCTGGCGGCCACTCCGATCGTGGTGGTGTGCGCCGGGATCAAGTCGATCCTCGACGTCGCGGCCACGATGGAGCGCCTGGAGACGCTCCACGTCCCCGTGCTCGGGTTCGGCACGGACCGCCTGGCGGGCTTCTACCTGGCCGACTCGGGCCACGCGGTCCCCTGGCGGGTGGACGACCCGGCCGAGGTCGCGGCGATCCAGGTGGCCCGCCGGCGGCTCGAGCTGCCGCAGGCCGTGGTGGTGACGAACCCGCTGCCGCCGGAGGAGGAGATGGCGCCCGACCTCCATGACCGCGTGCTGGAGGACGCGCTCGCCGCGGCCGAGGCGGCGGGGGCCACGGGTAAGGAGGCGACGCCCTTCGTGCTCGGGCACTTCCACGCGCAGACGGAGGGCGAGAGCCTGCGGGCGAACGTGACCCTGGTGCTGCGCAACGCGGCCCTGGCCGCGCGGATCGCGGGGGCGCTGGCCGGGTGAGCGCGGGGCGGCCCCCGGTCGTGGTGCTGGGGGACGTGATGACGGACGTGGTGGCCGTGGTCGGGGGCCCGCTGGCCCACGCGAGCGACACCCCGGCGCGGATCGTGATGCGCCCCGGCGGGTCGGGGGCGAACACGGCGGCATGGCTCGGGGCGCTGGGCGCCGCGGCGGCGTTCGTGGGACGCGTGGGCGACGACGACGCCGGGCGGGCCGCCGCCGAGGCGCTGCGGGGCGACGGCGTGGAGCCGCTGCTGTCGGTCGCCCCCGGCGCCGCGACCGGCGCGTGCGTGGTGCTGGTGGACGCGACCGGCGAGCGCACGATGCTGCCCGACGCCGGGGCGAACGCCCTGCTGCGCGAGAGGGACCTGCCCGATGCCGCCTTCGTCGCCGGCGGCCACCTCCACGTGAGCGGGTACACGCTGCTGCGACCGGCGACCCGGCCCGCGGCGGTGGCGGCGCTGCGCCGCGCGCGGGAGGCCGGGATGGGGACGTCGGTCGATCCCGCCTCGGCGGCGCCGCTGGCCGAGGCGGGCGGCGACGTCTTCCGGGACCTCGTGGCCGGGGTGGGGCTCCTGTTCGTGACGCTGGACGAGGCCGAGGTGCTGTGCGGCACCCGGGACCCGGAGGGCGTCGCCGAGGCCCTCCGCGCCGAGCACCCCGAGGTGGTGGTGAAGCTCGGTGATGACGGCGCCATGTGGCGCGGCCCCGCCGGCGGCGCGGCCCACGCCCCCGCCGCCACGCCCCCCGGCCCGGTGGTGGACACGACCGGCGCGGGCGACGCCTTCGCGGCCGCCTGGCTGGCGACGCGGGCGGCGGGCGCCGACCCGGAGTCTGCGCTCGCGGCGGCCTGCACCCGGGCGGCGTCGATCGTGACCCGGCCGGGCGCCCGGCCCTGACCCCCGACCCCGAGAGCGTCGAGCGCGCCGCCGCCCGGGCCTGGCCGGCGGCGGAGACGACGGAGCATGCGGGCTGGCTGCTGCGCGCCACCCCCGGCGTGACCCGCCGGCGCTCGACCTCGGCCCTCCCCGGCCCCGCGGCCACGCTCGCGGGCCTCCCCGCGACGGCCCGTCTCGTGCAGGTGACGCCCCTGGAGGCCCGCGGGGGCCTCGACGACGCCCTGGCCGCGGCGGGGTGGACGGCCTCCGGCGCCACGGACGTCCTGGTCGCCACGGCGGCCGCCGTGGCCGCGGCCGCGGAGGACGCGCCACTCCCGGATGACCTCGGGTTCCACTTGGACCCGGACGGGAGCCCCCAGTGGCGCAACACGTGGGGGGAGGCCGAGGCCCGGACCCCCGCCGACGTGGCTGCCCACCACGCCGCGATCCTCCGCAGGATCCCCGCGCCCGCCGCCTTCGCCACGGTCACCCTCGGGGGCCGTCCCGCGGGCACGGCCCTCGGCGTCGCCGACCCCGCGGAGGGCCTCGCCGGGCTGTTCTGCGTCGCCACGCTCCCCGCGGCGCGGCGCCGGGGCGTCGCCCGCGCCGCCGTCGCCGCCCTGGCGGCCTGGGCCGCCGAGGCCGGGGCGCCGTCGCTCTACCTGCAGGTCGAGGCGGGGAACGCCGCCGCGCGGGCCCTGTTCACCGGGCTCGGCTTCACCCGCTCCCACGGGTACCACTACCGCGCCGCGCCGGCGGCCCCCGTCTCCTAGGATCCGCGGCCGTGCCCACGACCATCCGCACCGTCTGCGTCTACGCCGGCTCCTCCCCCGGGGCCGATCCCGCCTTCGGCGACGCCGCCGCCGCGCTCGGCGCGGAGATCGCCCGCCGCGGCATGGGGATGGTCTACGGCGGCGGGACCGTCGGCCTCATGGGCATCGTCGCCAACGCGGCGCTCGCGGGCGGCGCTCCGGTCACCGGGATCATCCCGGCCTCCCTCCACGCCCGGGAGATCTCGAAGGTCGACCTCACCGAGCTCGTCGTGGTGGGGACGATGCACGAGCGCAAGTTCCTCATGGCCGAGAAGGCCGACGCGTTCATCGCGCTGCCGGGAGGCGTGGGGACGATCGAGGAGCTCGTGGAGGCCCTCACCTGGACCCAGCTCGGCATCCACCACAAGCCGGTCGGCGTGCTCGACGTCGGCGGTTACTGGGAGCCGCTCACCGCCCTGCTCGACCGCGCCCGCGACCAGCGCTTCGTGCGGCCCGAGCACCGGGAGCTGCTCATCGCCGGCACCGAGCCCGGCGCGCTCATCGAGGCCCTCGCGGCCTGGGAGCCGCGGGGCCTCGACAAGTGGATGGACGGGGGCCCGGCGGCCCTCTAGCGCTCTAGCCCTCGGCGCCCAGCATCGCGTACCCGGGCTTGATGATCCGGTTGATGAGGTGCAGGCGCTCGTCGAACGGCAGGAACGCGCTCTTCATCGCGTTGATCGTCGCCCAGCGCATGTCGGCGAGGTCCCAGCCGAAGACCTCCCCCAGCTGGAGGAACTCCTTCGACAGGCTCGTGTCGCTCATGAGCCGGTTGTCGGTGTTGACGGTCACGCGGAAGCGCAGCTTCGTGAGCAGCCCGATCGGGTGCTCCGCCAGCGACGGCGCGGCACCCACGTGGACGTTCGACGACGGGCACATCTCCAGCGGCACGCGCCGGTCGCGCACGTAGGAGGCGAGGCGGCCGAGCACGTAGCCCTCGTCCCCGTCCCCCGCGATGTCGTCCACGATCCGCACGCCGTGCCCGAGCCGCTCGGCGCCGCACACGTGCAGCGCCTCGGCGATCGAGGGGAGCCCGAACGCCTCGCCGGCGTGGATCGTGATGTGGAAGTCGTCGCGCATCACCCGCGAGAAGGCGTCGAGGTGCCGCGACGGCGGGTGCCCCGCCTCCGGGCCGGCGATGTCGAAGCCGCACACGCCGCGGTCGCGGTGGCGCAGCGCCAGCTCCGCGATCTCCAGCGAGCTCGCCTGCTGGCGCATGGCCGAGCAGAGCACGCGGATCGTGATGCCGTTGCCCTCGGAGCCCCGGGCGAACCCGGCGAGGACGGCGTCCACCACCTCGTCCAGGGTGAGGCCCCTCTCGATGTGCAGCTCGGGCGCGAAGCGGATCTCGGCGTAGACGACGCCGTCGGCCGCGAGGTCCTCGGCGCACTCGGCGGCGACGCGCTCCAGCGCCTCGCGCGTCTGCATCACGGCGACCGTGTGCGCGAAGGTCTCCAGGTAGAGGACCAGGTCGTTGCGGTTCGCCCCCCGCGAGATGACCTGCCGGAGCTCCTCCGGGTCGGTCGTGGGGAGCCCGTCGTAGCCGCCCTCGGCGGCCAGCTCGACGATCGTCGCGGGGCGCACCCCGCCGTCGAGGTGATCGTGCAGGAGCACCTTGGGGGCCTGCACCACGTTCTCATTGTCGAGTCTCATGGGCGCACGCTAGCGCCCCGGGGGGCACGCGTCGCGCCCCGCTCTACACTCCCCCCGTGGCCATCGAGCTGATCGGCGTCGACGCGGACGACACCCTCTGGCACAGCGAGGGGCACTTCGCCGTGACCGAGGAGCGCTACCTGCAGCTCCTGGAGCCCTGGGTCGAGGACACCGACACGATCCACACGGCCCTCGTCGAGACGGAGCGGCGCAACCTCGCGATCTTCGGATACGGGGTGAAGGGCTTCACGCTCTCGATGATCGAGACGGCCCTCACGCTCACGGGGCACCGCATCGACGGCGCCGCGGTCGAGCGCATCCTCACCATGGGCAAGGAGCTCATGGGGCACCCGGTCGAGCTGCTCGACGGGGTCGCGGAGACGCTCGGCGAGCTGGCCGGCAGCGGGCGCCGGCTCGTGCTCATCTCGAAGGGCGACCTGTTCCACCAGGAGTCGAAGGTCGCCGCGTCCGGCCTGGGCGAGCTGTTCGAGAGCGTCGAGATCGTGGCCGAGAAGGACCCGGCGACCTACGCGCGCGTGCTCACCCGGCTCGGCGCCCGGCCCGCCGCCTTCTGCATGATCGGCAACTCGGTGCGCTCGGACATCGCCCCCGTGCTGGAGCTGGGCGGGGCCGGCGTCCACGTCCCGTACCGCATCACCTGGGACCTGGAGCACGCCGAGATCGACGAGGCGCACCCGCGGCTCGCCCGCGTGAGCGAGATCCGCGAGGCGCCCGCGGCCGTCGACCGGCTCGCCGCGGGGGACGCGGCGTGAGCGACCGCGCGATCGACTGGCCCGCCCTGCGCGAGGCCGCGGTCGCGATGACACGGCGCTCCTACGCCCCCTACTCGGGCGTGCTGGTGGGCGCGGCGGGGATCGCCGACGACGGCCGCGTCGTCCACGGCTGCAACGTGGAGAACGCCTCCTACGGCCTCGGCCTGTGCGCCGAGTGCGGCCTCGTCACGGACCTCGCGGCGACCGGGGGCGGGCGCCTCGTGGCCGTCGCCGTGGTCGCGGGCGACGGGAGGCCCCTCGCCCCCTGCGGGCGCTGCCGCCAGCTGCTCTACGAGCACGGCGGGCCGGGGCTGCTGCTGGACGGCGAGGACGGCCCGGTCACGCTCGACGCGCTGCTGCCGGGCGCGTTCGGGCCCGACGACCTGGAGACCCGATCGGGACGATGAGGACCCACTCGGCCGTGGACGTCATCCGCGCCAAGCGCGACGGCCACGAGCTGAGGGACGACCAGATCCGCTGGTTCATCGGGGCCTACACCGCGGGCGAGGTGGCCGACGAGCAGGCGTCCGCCCTGCTCATGGCGATCTTCCTCCACGGCATGTCGCCGCAGGAGCTCGCCGTCTGGACGGACGCGATGATCCGCTCGGGGGTGCGCCTCGACCTCTCGTCCGTGCCCTTCCCGACCGTGGACAAGCACTCCACCGGGGGCGTCGGCGACAAGCTCTCCCTGCCGCTCTGCCCGCTCGTCGCGGCCTGCGGGGCCGCCGTGCCCCAGCTCTCGGGCCGGGGCCTCGGCCACACCGGTGGCACCCTCGACAAGCTCGAGTCGATCGCGGGCTTCCGCACGGACCTCACCAACGAGCGGTTCGTGGAGCAGCTCTCGGAGATCGGCGTGGCGATCGGCGCGGCCAGCGAGAACCTGGCCCCCGCCGATCGCAAGCTCTACGCGCTGCGGGACGTGACGGGCACCGTCGAGTCCATCCCGCTCATCGCCTCGTCGATCATGTCCAAGAAGATCGCCGAGGGCACCGACGCGCTCGTGCTGGACGTCAAGACCGGCGACGGCGCCTTCATGCGCGAGCGCGACGACGCCCGCGTGCTTGCCGAGACGATGGTGGGGATCGGCGACGCGAACGGCGTGCGCACCACCGCGCTCATCACCGACATGGAGGCGCCGCTCGGGTACACCGCGGGCAACGCCCTCGAGGTGCGCGAGACGCTGGAGATGCTGCAGGGCGGCGGCGCCCCCGACGCCCTCGAGCTCACCCTCGCGCTCGCGCGCGAGATGCTGCACCTGGCCGGCATCGACGCCGACCCGGCCGACGCGATCGCCGACGGCCGCGCCATGGACCGCTGGCGGGACATGCTCGTCGCCCAGGGCGGCGACCCGGACGCCCCGCTGCCGGAGGCGCCGCTCGTGGAGACCGTCACCGCAGACCGCGACGGGGTGGTCACGCGCATCGGGGCGATGCCCGTCGGGGTGGCCGCCTGGCGCCTCGGCGCCGGCCGCGCGCGCAAGGAGGACCCCGTGAGCCCGTCGGCCGGCGTGCTGCTGCGCGTGGCCCGCGGGGACCGGGTCGTGAGGGGCCAGGTGGTGGCGGAACTGCACGCCGACGACGCCGTCCACATGGACGCCGGGCTTACAGCGTTCTCCGGGGCCGTCACGATCGGCGACGAGGCCCCGCCCACCGGACCGCGGGTCCTGGAGCGCATCTCCGCGCACTGAGCGGCCGGGGGACTGTCACGGTGGCGCGGGGTCCGTATCGCGCGGCCCCCCTGACGTTGTATAAAAGCGCGCTACGGGCCATGGTCCCGCGCCACCCGACGGCGCGGGCGAGGGAGGAGTCTCGATGAGAGCACGGAGCTGGAGAGTGCTTGCCGGGGTTGTCGCCGTGGTGGCGGCCCTCGGCCTTGTGGTCGCCTGTGGCGACGATGACGACGGCGGCTCGGGCTCGGGTGACACCACCTCCGCCCCGGCATCGGACCTGAAGGTCGGCCTCGTCTCCGACGTCGGCAAGTTCAACGACCGCTCGTTCAACCAGTCCGCGCTCGAGGGTCTCGAGCGGGCGCAGAGCGAGCTGGGCGTCGAGGGTCGTCCGATCGAGTCGGCGGCCGCCGGTGACTACGTCGCCAACCTCACCACGCTCGCGCGCGGTGACTACAACCTGTCGATCGGCGTGGGCTTCCTGATGGCCGACGCGATCAGCGCGGTGGCGCAGCAGTTCCCCGACAGCAACTTCGCGATCGTGGACTTCCCGAACGCCGCCCTCAAGGGCACGCCCGCCAACGTGCGCGGCCTGACGTTCGCCACGAACGAGAACAGCTACCTCGTCGGGTACATGGCCGCGAAGATGGCCGAGCTGAAGAACCCGGGTGAGGCACCCGTGATCAGCGCGGTCGGCGGTCTCGAGATCCCGACGGTCACGATCTTCATCGCCGGCTACAAGGCGGGCGCCCTCGCGGCCAACCCGGACACGACGGTGCTGATCGACTACTCCCAGGACTTCGTCGCGCAGGCGAAGTGCAAGGAGAAGGCCCTCGACCAGATCTCGAAGGGCTCGCAGGTCGTCTTCCAGGTGGCCGGCGGCTGCGGCCTCGGCGCCCTGTCGGCGGCCGAGGACGAGGGCGTCTGGGGCGTCGGCGTCGACCGCGACCAGTCCGACCTCGGCCCGCACATCCTGACCAGCGCCGTGAAGCGCGTCGACACCTCGGTGTACGACACGATCCTCGCCGTGCAGGACGGGACCTTCAAGGGTGGCGAGGACGCGACGTTCAACCTCGCCAACGACGGCGTCGCCGTCGGCACCGTCAGCCCTGAGGTGCCGCAGGAGCTCCTCGACGAGATCGAGGCGCTGAAGCAGCAGATCATCGACGGCGAGATCACGGTCCCGGCCGAGCTCTAAGCCGGAACCGGCTCACAGGCACCCGGCCGTGGACCGGCCGACCGCCGACCAGCCCACTCCCCCTGCGCCCCAGGCGCAGGGGGAGCTGGTGCTGGAGCTGAGCCACATCGTCAAGAGGTACCCGGGGGTCGTGGCGTCGGACGACGTCTCATTCGACCTCCGCCGGGGCGAGGTCCACGCCCTGCTCGGGGAGAACGGGGCGGGCAAGTCCACCCTGATGAACATCCTCTACGGCCTGACCTCCCCGGACGAGGGTGAGATCAGGGTCAAGGGCACGCCGGTGGACATCGCGTCCCCCAGCGACGCCATCGCGCTGGGCATCGGGATGGTGCACCAGCACTTCATGCTCGTCCCGGTCATGACCGTGGCCGAGAACATCGTCCTGGCCGTCGAGCCCCACAAGGGACCGCTGCTCGACACGCTCCAGGCCGAGGCGCGCGTGCAGGCCATCTCCGACCGCTTCGGGCTCGCGGTGGACCCGGGCGCCCTCGTGCAGGACATCACGGTCGGGATGCAGCAGCGCGTGGAGATCCTGAAGGCGCTCTACCGGGGCGCCGACATCCTGATCCTCGACGAGCCCACCGCGGTGCTGACGCCGCAGGAGGCCACCGAGCTGGTGGCGATCCTGCGCAGCCTCACCGCGCAGGGCACGTCGGTCATCTTCATCACGCACAAGCTCAACGAGGTCCTCGACATCGCGGACCGCGTCACCGTGCTGCGCCGCGGGAAGTACATCGCCACCGAGCCCACCGCGGGCGCGACCGAGGAGAGCCTCGCGCGCTTCATGGTCGGCCGCGAGGTGGTGCTCTCGGTGGAGAAGCCGCCCTCGAAGCCGCAGCAGGCGCGCCTCGAGGTGCGCGACCTGGTGGTGCACGACGACCGCGGCCTCGAGGCCGTGCGCGGCCTGTCCCTCGACGTGCGCGCCGGCGAGATCGTCGGCCTCGCCGGGGTGGACGGCAACGGCCAGGCCGAGCTGATCGACGCGATCGCCGGCCTGCGCCACGCGACCTCGGGCACGATCCACGCGGACGGCCAGGACATCACCAAGGCGTCCCCCGCCCAGGTGCTCGACGCCGGCGTGGGGCACATCCCCACCGACCGCCAACACCGCGGCCTCGTCCTCGACTTCACGCTCGCCGAGAACATCGCCCTCCACGACTTCGACCAGCCGCCGAACGCGCGGTACGGGTGGCTGTCGCCGCGGAAGATGGAGAACCACGCGGCGCCGCTGCTCACCGAGTTCGACGTCCGCGGCGGCGGCGTGAAGGCGCACGCCGGGTCGCTCTCGGGCGGCAACCAGCAGAAGGTCATCATCGCCCGCGAGGTGTCGCGCGACCCGGCCGTGCTGGTCGCGTCGCAGCCGACCCGCGGCCTGGACGTCGGCGCCATCGAGTACGTGCACCGCCGCCTCGTCGCCGAGCGCGACGAGGGCCGCGCGATCCTGCTCGTGTCGCTGGAGCTGGAGGAGGTGCTGTCCCTCTCGGACCGCATCCTCGTGATCTTCGAGGGCCGCATCGTCGGTGAGTTCCCGCCCGGAGTCGGGCGCGAGGTGCTCGGCGGGGCGATGCTGGGCGGCAAGGCGCCCCTCGAGTCATGAGCACCACCCTCCCGCCCCCGCAGCAGCTCCCGCCGCCCGAGCCGACCGAGCGCGGGGGGCTGTACGGCCTGCTGGCGCCGCGCGCCGGCGGCGTGCTGACCGCCATCACCACGACGATCCTCGCGTTCTTCATCGGCGGCATCGTCGTGGCCGCGACGGGCCACAACCCGATCTCGACCTACAAGGGCATCTTCAACGGGACCGGGCTCAACTGGCTCTTCCCGTGGGTGACCGGGTCCGAGCGCGAGAACGCCGCGTTCAACCTGCAGCAGACGCTGCTCATCACGACGACGCTGATCTTCACGTCGCTCGCGGTGGCGTTCGCCTTCCGCTGCGGCCTGTTCAACATCGGCGGCCAGGGCCAGTGGACCGTCGGCGCGATCGTCTCGGTCTGGGTCGGCTCCTCGTGGGCGAACATGGCCGGTCCGGCGCACATCGTCATCGCCATCGTGCTCGCGGCCCTCGCCGGGGCGCTGTGGGCGGGTATCGCCGGGATCCTGAAGGCGACCGTCGGGGCCCACGAGGTGGTCACGACGATCATGCTCAACTGGATCGCGTACTGGGTGGGCTCATATCTGTTCGGCCTCGGCGGGCCGTTGCAGAACGACATCAACCCCAGCGTCCCGATCTCGAACGACGTGGTCGAGAGCGCGCGCCTGCCGGTCATCTGGGGCAACCCGCTGCTGCAGGGCCTCCACATGGGGATCCTGCTCGCGGTCTTCGCGCTCATCGCCTACTGGCTCATCCTGTCGCGCACCACCCTCGGGTTCCGGGTGCGCGCCGTGGGGCGCAACCCCGAGGCCGCGCGCTACGGCGGCATCTCGGTGGGCCGGTCCTACTTCCTGGCGATGGCCATCTCGGGCGCCTTCGCCGGCCTCGGCGGCGCGATGGACATGCTCGGCTGGCAGTTCCGCCTCGGCACGCTGGACGTCCAGACCGCGGAGCTCGGCTTCATCGGCATCGCCTGCGCCCTGCTCGGCCGCAACACCGCGATCGGCACCGCCTTCGCCTCGCTCCTGTTCGGCGCCCTGCTCTACGGCACCTCGACGCGGTCCCTGGACCCCGAGGTCTTCGCGCCGCAGCTCGCCGGCAACCTGACCACGATGATCCAGGCGCTCGTCCTGCTGTTCATCGGGCTGGACGTGCTGATCCTCTGGATCTGGAGCCGCCGCCGCGGCGGGTTCCCACGACTGAAGCTGCCGAAATGGAGACGACGAACAGAGGGGATGCCCGTCGCGACGGGCGCCGTGGCGCTGCGCGCCGACGTCGAGCTGCCCGCGACACCTCCGTTCTCGGCCCGCGTCTCCGCGTGGGCGCGGGAACAGGTGCCCACCCGCGAGCGCGGCCTCGGCATGGCCGCGATCGTCCTGGCGATCATCGCCTTCGTGGTCGCGGTCCCCCCGTTCACCGTGCGTCAGCCGGTCGTGCCCATCGTGATCGGGGTGATCGCCCTCGGCATCGGCCTGTGGGTCGCCTTCCGCGGCGGGCAGCGACGGATGGGCCTCATCGGCGTCGGCCTGGCCGTCATCGGCGGGACCCTCGGCGCCATGGCGACCCAGTCGAGCGTCTCCAACCTGGAGTCGGTGTTCGTCTGGTCGGCCCTCACCGCGTCCATGCTGCGGTTCGCGACCCCGCTCATCTTCGCCGCGATCGGCGGCATGTTCTCCGAGCGCAGCGGCGTCGTGAACATCGGCCTCGAGGGCATGCTGCTCGTGGGCGCCTTCTTCGGCATCCTCGGCGCCGACAAGCTGGGCGGCTGGGTGTGGGGCGTCGTGTGCGCCATGATCGCCGGCGCCGTGCTGGCGGGCATCCACGCCGTCGTCTCGATCCACTTCCGCGCCGACCAGATCCTCTCCGGCACGGCGATCTGGTTCCTGGCGGTGGGCCTCACCGGGTACCTGTTCGTGGACATCTACGGCCCCGAGGGCACCCCGGGCGGCATCCCGCAGATCCCGGACGTCCACCTGGCGTTCCTGGACAACGTGCCGTTCTTCGGCGAGGCCTTCGGCAACATGAACCTGCTCATCTGGGTCGGGTTGCTGCTCGTGCCCCTGTCGTACTACGTCATCTTCCGGACCCCGTTCGGGCTGCGGCTGCGGTCCGTGGGCGAGCACCCGCGCGCAGCCGAGACGGTGGGCCTCTCCGTCTTCAAGATCCGGTACACCGCCGTGATCCTGTCCGGCGTCCTCGCGGCCCTGGGCGGCGCGTTCCTGTCGATCGGCTTCGTGAACTCGTTCAGCGAGAACATGACCGCGGGCTCCGGCTTCATCGCCCTCGCCGCCCTCATCTTCGGCAACTGGCGGCCGAAGGGCCTCTTCCTCGCCTGCCTGCTGTTCGGCTTCTCGAGCGCCATCGCCCAGCGCCTGCCGGTCTACTCGGACTCCGTGGCGATCCTCTTCGAGGCCCTGCCCTACGTGCTCACCCTGATCGCCGTCGCCGGCATCATCGGGCGCCCGCGGCCGCCGGCCGCGGTGGGCATCCCCTACGTCCGGAGCTGATCCGGCTCAGGACCCCCGGTAGGTCGCGTAGGACCAGGGGGACAGGAGCAGGGGGACGTGGAAGTGGGCGCCGGGGTCGTCGACCCGGAAGCGGATCGGCACCTCGTCCAGGAAGCCCTCGCCGGCGAGGTACGTCGCCACGTCGAAGGTGAGCTCGTAGGTCCCGGCCTCCAGGCCCTCCAGCAGCGGCGCGTCGGTGCGCCCCTGGGCGTTCGTCACCGCCTCGGCCACGACCGCCCCGTCCCGGCGGAGGGTCACCGGGATGCCGGCCGCGGGCACGCCGCGCGCGGTGTCGAGGACGTGCGTGGTGAGGCGCCCGCTCACCGCCGCATGGTGAGGGTGATGGTCCCGTGCGCGGGGAACGGGTCGGTGTAGACGACCCCGGCCACCACGGGGTCCCGCGTGAGGTTGCGGCCCTCGAAGGACACCTCGGAGAGCTCGGGGAACCGCTCCAGCAGCCGCACGCCCATCTCGTGCACGAGGTGCTGGATCGACTCGCTCACGAGCTCCTCGAAGACCGCCGCGCAGACGTCGCGCACCTGCAGGGCGTCCACGTACGCCGAGGGGTCCGCGCCCAGGGCGAGCACCGGGTCCCTGTAGCGCCAGCCGACGTCCAGGCCGACGTACAGCGGCCGGTCGCCGCGCTCGGGGAGGGTCGTGTAGTCGTCGCGGACGAAGTGGGTGAAGGCGCTGCCGGTGCGCTTCAGCAGGGCCATGTCGCGCCGGGTGCTGCGCAGGTCGTCGATCGCGATGCCGTCGCCGGCGCGCACCAGGCGCAGCTCCGCGGTGGCGTGGTCGCCGGGCACCCGGGTGTGGAGCGAGCCGCCCGGCCCGCACGGGTCGAAGCGGATCTCCTCGCCGGACACGAGCAGCGCCTCCATCTGCGGGTAGCCGTTCAGCAGGTGGCCGCCCAGGTGGTGCAGCAGGCTCTCCAGCGTCGCGCCGGTCCAGGAGCCGGTCTCACGCAGGATCAGGTTCTTGATCGAGTCGGTGGCGACCACCATCGAGTTGTCGCCCTCGGTGTACGACGGCAGGAAGTTGTCGCCGAACACCTCCACGGTCACGCGCGCCGCGAACAGCCGCGTGTCGCGCGATGTGACCGCCGACTCCGGGAGCGCGCGCAGCCCTTCCAGGGGCGCCGCGTCGTGCCGGTAGACCGGCACCAGGGTCTTGCCGTAGGTGATCGCGTACTCGGTCACGGGGCGAGCGTATCCCGGATGCCCCCCGACGGCGTATCCTCCCGCCCTTGGAGGGGACGCTTCAGCCGACCACGCTGGACGAGGCGCTCGCCGCGCGGGCCGCGCACCCCGAGGCGCTGCCGCTGGCCGGGGGCACCGACCTCATGGTCGAGATGAACTTCGGCCGCCGCCGCCCCGAGCGGATCATGGACCTCACGCGCCTGCGCGAGCTGGAGGTGCTGGAGCGCGACGGGGACGACCTCCTCGTGGGCGCGGGGGTCACCCACACCCGCCTCGTGGCCGAGCTGGGCGTGGACGCGCCCGGCCTGGCGATCGCCGCCCGCACCGTGGGCTCGCCGCAGATCCGGAACCGCGGGACGATCGGCGGCAACCTCGCCACCGCCTCCCCCGCCGGCGACGCCCTGCCCCCGCTCGTCGCGGCCGGCGCCCGGGTGGAGCTCGCCTCGGAGCGCGGCACGCGGACGCTCCCGATCGGCGAGTTCCTGACCGGCGTGAAGCGCACCGCGATGGCGCCCGACGAGCTCATCACCGCGGTGCGGCTCCCCCTCGCGCGCGGGCCGCAGCAGTTCGCGAAGGTGGGCCCGCGGAACGCGATGGTCATCGCCGTCTGCTCGTTCTCGGTGGACGTCGACCGGGGTGCGCGCAGCGTCGGCACCGCGATCGGCTCGGCCGCGCCGACGGTCATCCGGGCCGGCGAGGCCGAGGAGTTCCTGGCGGGCGCCCTGGAGGAGGCCGGCGCCTGGGACCGCCCGGGGCCGCTCCCTGCCGCTCTGCTGGAGCGGTTCGGGATCCTGGTGGGCGCCGCCGCCCGGCCCATCGACGACGTCCGTGGCAGCGCGGACTACCGCCGCCACGCCCTCGCGGTGCTCGCCCGGCGGACCCTGGCCTGGTGCTGGGAGGAGGCGGCGTGAGGCTCACGCTCACGATCAACGGGGAGGTCCACGAGGTCGACTCGCTCTGGGAGGGCGAGAGCCTCATGTACGTCCTGCGCGAGCGGCTCGGCCTGCCCGGCGCGAAGAACGCCTGCGAGCAGGGCGAGTGCGGCTCGTGCTCGGTGCTGATGGACGGCGTGCTCGTGTGCTCCTGCCTCGTGCTGGCGCGCCAGGCCGAGGGCCGGGCCGTGGCCACCGTCGAGGGCCTCGCTCCGGACGGCACCCTCAGCGTCGTGCAGCAGGCCTTCGTCGACACCGGCGCGGTGCAGTGCGGCTTCTGCACGCCGGGGCTCGTCATGGCCACCGAGGACCTCCTGCGCCGCGAGCGCGCGCCGGGCGACTCCGAGATCCGCGAGGCCCTCGCCGGCAACCTCTGCCGCTGCACCGGCTACGAGAAGATCCTCGACGCCGTGCGCCTCGCCTCGGCGCGGATGACCCCGTGACCGGCGATCTGCTCATCGACGGCTGCGCGATCGCGACGGTCGACGCGGAGGGCACCGAGCACGACGAGGGCTGGATCATGGTGCGCGACGGGCGCATCGCGGACCTCGGCGCGGGCGCCCCGCCCGACGCCCCCGGCGCCGCGCGCATCGAGGGGGACGGCCTCCTCGCCACCCCGGGCCTCGTGAACTGCCACCACCACCTCTACCAGTGGGCCACGCGCGGGCTCGCCCAGGAGGAGACGCTCTTCGGCTGGCTCACGTTCCTCTACCCGCGCTGGGCGCGGATCGACGAGGAGATCACCCACGACGCCGCCCGGGCCGGCCTCGCCGCGCTCGCCGTCTCCGGGTGCACGACGAGCACGGACCACCACTACGTCTTCCCCCGCGCCGGGGGCGACCTGCTGGGGGCGGAGATCCGCGCGGCCGCCGAGGTGGGCCTGCGCTTCCACCCCTGCCGCGGCTCGATGGACCTCGGCCGCTCCCACGGCGGCCTGCCGCCGGACGAGGTGGTGGAGGACCGGGACGCGATCATGCGGGCCAGCGAGGAGGCGATCGACCGCTGGCACGACCCGTCGCCGGGCGCGATGGTGCGCATCGCCCTGGCGCCCTGCTCCCCCTTCTCGGTCACCGGCGAGCTCATGCGCGAGGCGGCCGACCTCGCCCGGCGCCGGGGTGTCCGCCTGCACACGCACCTGGCCGAGACGCTCGACGAGGAGGAGTTCTGCCTCGCCACCTTCGGGGTGCGCCCCGTCGAGTACCTGGACGACCTGGGCTGGCTCGGCCCCGACGTGTGGCTCGCCCACTGCGTCCACCTCGCGCCGGACGAGGTCGCCCGGCTCGCCGCGACGGGCACCGGGGTGGCGCACTGCCCCTCCTCCAACGGCCGCCTCGGCACGGGGCTCGCCCCCGCGGCCGACCTCCTCGCCGCCGGCGGCACCGTGGGCCTCGGCGTGGACGGCGCGGCCTCGAACGAGTGCGGCGAGCTGTCGGCCGAGCTGCGGCAGGCGCTGCTCGTGGCCCGGATGCGCGGCGGGCCGGCCGCGATGACCGCCCGCACGGCGCTCGCGCTGGGGACGATCCACGGGGCACGCTGCCTGGGCCGCGAGGACGAGATCGGCTCCCTCGAGCCGGGCAAGCTGGCCGACATCGCGCTCTGGCCGGTGGCCGGCCCGGGCCAGGCGGGGATCGCGGACCCCGTGGCGACCCTCGTGATGGGACCCCCGCGGCCGGCGGCCCACGTGCTGGTGGCCGGGCGGCCGGTCGTCGAGGACGGCGTCCTGCTCACGGCCGACCCGGACGAGGTCGCCCGCGGCGCGGCGCAGGCGAGCGCGAGGCTGGCCGCGTGAGCACCACCCGCATCACCACGAGCCGCCGGGTGCTGGAGCGCGGGCGCATCGGCGAGAGCGTCCCGCGCGCCGACGGCGGGCCGAAGGTGAAGGGCGAGTTCGCCTACGCGAGCGACCTGCACCGCGAGGGGATGCTCTGGGGCGCCACCCTGCGCAGCCCCCACCCGAGCGCGCTCATCCGCTCCCTGGACACGGCGGCGGCGCGGGCGCTGCCCGGCGTGCGGGCCGTGCTCACCCACGAGGACGTCCCCGGCCGCAAGACCTACGGCATGGAGATCCCCGACCAGCCGGTGCTCGCCATCGACCGGGTGCGGTACCAGGGGGAGCCGGTCGTCATCGTGGCCGCCGACCACCCCGAGACGGCCCGCCGCGCCTGCGCCCTCGTCGAGGTGGAGTGGGTCCCGCAGGAGGCCGTCACCTCGGCCGAGGCGGCGCTGCTGCCCGACGCGCCGCCGGTCCACCCGGACGGCAACCTGCTGCGCCACGTCCCCATCCGGCACGGGGTCCCGCCGCGCGGCGCCGACGTGGTGGTGCGCGGCACCTACGAGATGGGGATGCAGGACCAGGCCTTCCTCGGGCCGGAGTCGGCGCTCGCGGTGCCGGCCGGCGACGGGGGCATCGACCTCCACATCGCGACCCAGTGGCTCCACGTCGACCAGGGCCAGGTGGCCGCCTCGCTCGGGCTGCCGCTGGAGCTGACGCGCCTCCACCTGGCCGGCGTCGGCGGCGCCTTCGGCGGGCGCGAGGACCTGTCGATGCAGGTGCACGTCGCGATGCTCGCGCTCCACACGCGGCGCCCCGTGAAGATGATGTACTCGCGGGAGGAGTCCTTCTACGGGCACGTCCACCGGCACCCGGCGTGGATGGAGTACGAGCACGGGGCCGACCGCGACGGGCGCCTACGCTACGTCGTCGCCCGCATCGTCCTGGACGGCGGCGCCTACGCCTCCTCCTCGACCGCCGTCGTCGCCAACGCGGCCACCTTCGCCTGCGGCCCCTACGACGTGCCGAGCGCGGTCATCGACGCGTACGTCGCGTACACGAACAACCCGCCCTGCGGCGCGATGCGCGGCTTCGGCGCGGTGCAGGTGGCGTTCGCGCACGAGTCCCAGATGGACCGCCTCGCGGCCGAGCTGGGCATCGACCCGGTGGAGCTGCGCATCGCGAACGCCATCGAGCCCGGGATGCGCCTGCCCACCGGCCAGGTCGTCGACGGCCCCGCGCCGGTCCGGGAGCTGCTGCGCCAGCTCCGCGACATGCCGATGCCGCTCGACGAGCGCTCCGAGCCGGTCGACCTGCGCGAGATGCCCGGCGGGGTCAGCAACAGCACCCACGGCGAGGGCACCCGCCGTGGCGCCGGCTGGGCGGTCGGGTTCAAGAACGTCGCGTTCGCCGAGGGCTTCGACGACTACTCCACGGCCCGCCTGCGCCTGTCGCTGGGCGAGCGCGGGCCGCTCGCCGAGATCCACACGGCGGCCGCCGAGGTGGGCCAGGGCCTCGTGACGATCCTCGAGCAGATCGTGCGCACCGAGCTCGACGTGGAGGACGTCGTCGTCCTGCCGGCGGACACCTCGGTGGGCTCGGCGGGCAGCACGTCCGCGTCGCGCCAGTCGTGGATGACCGGCGGCGCCGCGAAGCTCGCGTGCGAGATGGTGCGCGCCCGGCTCGCCGAGCGCACCGCGCCCGGGGACGAGACCCCGCCCCTGGAGCTCCTGCTGCTCGACGGCCCCGTCGAGGAGACCGCCGTCTTCCGGCACCGGCAGACGGAGCCGCTCGACCCGTCCACCGGTCAGGGCGACTCGGTCGTCGCCCTCGCCTTCGCGGCCCACCGGGCGGTGTGCGACGTGGACACCGAGCTCGGGCTGGTGCGGACCGTCGAGATCGCGACGACCCAGGACGTCGGCCGGATCCTCAACCCGCTCGCGCTGGAGGGGCAGATCCAGGGCGGCATCGCCCAGGGCCTCGGCCTCGCCCTCATGGAGGAGATCCAGATGCGCGACGGCGTGGTGCGGAACGCGTCCTTCACGGACTACCTCGTGCCGACGATCCTCGACATGCCGCCGGTGCGGATGAAGATCTCGGAGACGCCGCACCCGGACGCCCCCTACGGGCTCAACGGGGTCGGGGAGATGCCGACGATCGCCTCCACGCCCGCCATCGTCGCCGCCGTGCGCGCGGCCACGGGGCGCGAGCTGCCCAAGGTGCCCCTGACGCCCTCCGACGTGGCCGGGATCCCGTGAGCGGCGACGAGGACCGCGCGGACTTCGGCGCCCGCCTCGGCGGCGTCGCCGAGGGCTCGCCCTGGGTGGCCGACCGCGCGTGGGGGCTCGGCCCCTTCGACGGCGCCGACGACACGGCCGACGCGTTCACCCGCGTGGTGCGGGCGGCGACGGCCGAGGAGCAGCTCGACCTCATCCGCGCCCACCCCGACCTCGCCGGGCGGGCCGCCCTGGCCGGGGACCTCACGCCGGAGTCCGCGGGCGAGCAGCGGTCGGCCGGCCTCGACCGGCTCACCCCCGCCGACCTCGAGCGCTTCACCCGGCTCAACGACGCCTACCGCACGCGCTTCGGCTTCCCGTTCGTGATCTGCGTGCGGGGCAGGGACGTGGACGGCATCCTCACGGCCTTCGAGCGGCGCCTCACCAACGACGCCGACGCGGAGCGCGCGGCGGCGGTGGAGGAGATCGCCGCCATCATGCGCCTGCGCATCGAGGACGCCGAGGCGTGACGCACGACCTGGTGGTGCGCGGCGACACATGGGACGTCGCCGTGGAGGACGGCCGCATCGCCGCGGTCGGCCCCGGGCTGGGGCCGGGCCGCGAGGAGGTCGACGCGCGCGGCCTGCTGGTGCTGCCCGGGGCGGTGGACGCCCATGTGCACCTGGACGACCCGGGGCGGGCGGACTGGGAGGGCTTCCCCACCGGGGCCGACGCCCTCGCGGCCGGCGGGGTCACGTGCTTCGCCGACATGCCGCTCAACGCGATCCCGCCGACGACCGACGTGGCCGGCTTCGACGCCAAGGTCGCGGCCGCCGAAGGCCGCAGCCGGGTGGACTTCGCCCTCTGGGGCGGCCTCGTGCCGGGCAACCTCGGCGACATGGACGGCCTGGCCGAGCGCGGCGTCGTGGGCTTCAAGGCGTTCATGTGCCCGAGCGGCGTGGACGAGTTCCCCGCCGCCGACCCGGACACCCTGGGGCGCGGGATGGAGCGCGCCGCCGCGCTCGGCCTGCCCGTCGCGGTCCATGCCGAGGACCCGGCCGTCACGGGACGGCTCACCGCCGAGGTGCTGGCCGCCGGGCGCCACGACATGCGCGCCTGGGCGGACGCCCGCCCGGTGGAGGCCGAGCTGTCGGCGATCGGCGCGGCCATCGCCCTCGCCACGGAGACCGGGTGCGCGCTCCACGTCGTCCACGTCTCGAGCGCGGAGGGGATCGACCTGGTGGCGACGGCGCGGGCGGCCGGGGTCGATGTGACCTGCGAGGCCTGTCCCCACCACCTGGCGCTCGACGACGACGACGCGGCGCGCATCGGGGCGCTCGCCAAGTGCGCCCCGCCGCTGCGATCATCCGCGGAGCGGCGCGCCCTGTGGGAGCGGCTGGCCGCCGGCCGGGTGGACACGGTCGGCTCGGACCACTCGCCGGGACCGCCGGAGCTGAAGCGAGGGGACGACATGTTCGCGGTGTGGGGCGGCATCTCGGGGGCCCAGACGGCGCTGCCGGTGCTGCTGAGCGAGGCGGGCGCGCAGGGGCTCGACCCCGCCCGGGCGGCCGATCTCATGGGCGGCGCGCCGGCGCGGCGGCTGCGGCTGGCGGCCAAGGGACGCCTGGAGCCCGGGGCCGACGCCGACCTCACGCTGGTGGGCACCGATGACCCGTGGACCGTCCGTGAGGAGGACCTGCTGTACCGCCACCCCGTCTCCGCCTTCACCGGCCGCCGCCTCACCGCCCGCGTCGTCCGCACGATCCTGCGCGGCCGCACCGTCTGGGGCGAGGGCGCCGACCCCGGCGCGCCGCGCGCCGGCCGCCTCGTGACCCCGGTGGCGGCATGACCGGCCCGCGCACCCGCACCGTCGTGCGGGCCGACCACGCCGTCCTCGCGCCGGACGGGCACGTGGTGGGCCCGGTCCCCGGCTGGACCGACGCCGAGCACGTCCAGCTCATCGCGCCCGCGATGGGGGCGCGCTTCGGCATGGCCCTGGTGCGCCTGGCCCCCGGCGGGGCGGCGGGCGCGCCGCGCCCCGGCCACGGGCGGGCCGTCTACGTCGTGGAGGGCGCGGCCGCCCTGGAGGCCGGGGGCGGGCGGTACGACCTGGGCCCGGGCGGCGTCGCCTTCGTGCCGCCGGACACCGCGCACACGCTCACGAGCGCGGCGGGCGCCCGGATCTGCGTCATCGACAAGCGCCACGTCGACCTCGACGGCGCCGCGCGCGGCCGCCCGGTGATCGCCGACGCCACCCGCACGACGCCCGTCGACTTCATGGGCGACCCCCACGTGCGCGTGACCCAGCTCCTGCCGGACGACCCGGCGCTGGACCTGGCGCTGAACATCATGACCTTCGACCCCGGGGGCTCCCTGCCGTTCGTGGAGACCCACGTCATGGAGCACGGGCTGCTGGTGCTGGAGGGGTCGCTCGTCTACCGCCTGGGCGAGTCCTGGTACCCGGTCACGGCGGGCGACGCCATGTGGATCGGGCCGTTCTGCCCGCAATGGTGCTGCGCCTACGGCACCGGCCCGGCGAGCTACCTCATCTACAAGGACTGGAACCGGGACGTGATGCCGTGAGCGTGCCGCCGGTCGACGAAGCGCGGCTGAGCAGCGAGATCGAGGAGCTCGCCCGCATCTCGGACACGCCCTACCCCTCCGTGACGCGGGTGCTCTTCACCGAGACCGACCTGCGGGCGCGGGCCTGGCTCACCGCGCGCATGGAGGCCGCGGGCCTCGTCGTGCGCCAGGACGCCGTGGGCAACATCTTCGCGCGCTGGGAGGGGACGGACCCCTCGCTGCCCGCCGTCGCGACGGGCTCGCACATCGACGCCATCCCCGACGCCGGGCGCTTCGACGGCGTCGTCGGCGTGCTCGGGGGGCTCGAGGCGATCCGCGCCCTGCAGGAGGCCGGGGTGCGGCCGGCCCGGTCGATCGAGCTCATCATGTTCACGGCCGAGGAGCCGACCCGGTTCGCGTTCGGCTGCCTGGGCAGCCGGGTGCTGGCCGGGGTGGTGACGCCCGAGCGGCTGGCGCGCCTGCGCGACGCCGACGGCCTGACCCTGGACGAGGCCCGGGCCGCCGCCGGCGTGGGCGGCGACGTGCAGGGCGCCCGCCTCGCGCCGGGGGACTACGCCGCCTTCGTGGAGCTGCACATCGAGCAGGGGCCGTTGCTGGAGGCCGCCGCGCTGCCGATCGGCGTGGTCACGGCCATCGCCGCGCCCGCGACGCTGCGGGTGGAGCTCTCCGGGCCCGGCGGGCACGCCGGCGCCGTCCTCATGCACGACCGCCACGACCCCCTCGTGGCCGCCGCCGACGTCATCCGCGCGGTCGACCGCGCGGCGCGCGGCAGCGGCGGCGAGGACACCGTGGGCACGGTCGGCCTGCTCACCCTCGAGCCGGCCGCGGTGAACTCGATCCCCCGGCACGTGCGCCTGGACATCGACATCCGCGACACCGACGAGGCGCGCCGCGACAGGGTGCTCGACGAGGTGCGCGCCGCCGCCCGCGCCGCGGCGGAGTCACAGGGGGCGGGACACTCTGACGAGATCCTGAACAGGGACGGTCCGTCCCTCTCCGATCCGGCGGTGATCGCGGCGGTCGAGGAGGCGTCGGCGGAGGCCGGCCTGCCCGCCATGCGCATGGTGAGCCGGGCCTACCACGACTGCGTCTTCATGGCGCGGATCTGCCCGACGGCGATGGTCTTCATCCCGTGCCACGAGGGCATCAGCCACCGCCCGGACGAGTACAGCACCCCCGGCCAGATCGCCGACGGCGTGCGGGTCCTGGCGGGTGCGCTCCACCGCCTGGCGGCCTAGCCCCGCACCGGGGACGGCGCCCCGCCCCGGCCGCCGCGTGGGAGGGCCACGCAGGGGCCGGGCGGGAACCGTGCCGGGACCATAGGCATCCCGAACTCACCTTGCAAGGTGATCGTTCACCCTATGTTCGGTGCGCCTTATCTCCCTGCGGCCCTGTTGTGGGGATGTCACATCGGCCCCGGGGCCGGTGGACCTCCGGCCGACCCGGGCTACGGTGCGTCACGACCCGCCGCCGACCAGGAGGACCGCAGTGCCCGCCCCCTCCCCGTCCGACGTCGTCGTGCACGTGCCGGTCGCCCGCGGAGCCGTGGGTGACGCGCGCGCGACGGTGCGGAGGCACCTCGCCGACATCAGCCCCGCCCCCGTCGCCGACGCGATGGTGGTCGTGGTGGCCGAGCTCGTCACCACGAGCCTGCTCGTGGGCGACCTGTCACCCGAGGAGTCGTTGCGCCTGCGCCTGAGCCGCGGGCCCGAGGTGGTCGGGGTGGAGGTGACGGCCGGGTCCACGGGCGCCGGGGACGGGTACCGCCTGGTGCGCCGCGCGCTGTCCGAGCAGGGCGGCCGTGGCCTTCGCCTGGTGGACGCGCTCAGCACGCGCTGGGGGCTGGTCTACGACGACCGCGCCGGCACGCGCCTCTGGGCGGAGCTGGAGACGCCGCTCGCCGCCTGAGCGGGGGCGTCCTCCGGCTCAGACGCCGGGGTGGAGCGCCTCCTCGCGGGTGCGCTCGGCGGCCTCGAACGCGACGCACGGCGCGCAGACGCCGGGGTGGTCCATCAGGCCTCCACACTCCGTGCAGTAGTCCTCACCGTCCATCGCGGTCCTCCTGCCGGTGCCCCGGGTGGCGTGGATGACGTCGTCATCCTCCCAGAACCTCCGGTCGGCAGGCCACCCCCGTTCGGATGGTGGCCACGGCCCGCGCGCCCCCTGACCGGGGACGCGCGGGCCGGATCGCTCAGAGCAGGTTCCCCTCCTCGTCCAGCGTCACCTCGGTGAGGGCGCCGTCGGGGGCCTTGTGGACGATGCGCAGCGCGACCTGGTCGATCGAGCGCGGCAGGCGCTTCCGGTCGAACCGGCTGGCGAGCACGACCTTGCGGCCGGCCGACGCCGTGCGGAACACCGGCGCGCTGTAGCGGCCGGGCAGGCTGCGGCTGCCGACGCGGCTGCCGCGGATCTGGGGGATCCGCTTGCCGGTGGCCGTGTCCACGTAGATGAACGTGTACCGGCCGGGCTTCTCGAACCGCAGCGGCTGCTGCAGCACCACCGGCGCGGAGCCGGAGCGCGGGGCCTTCACCTGCCGCGGCGCGAGCGGCGTCACCGGCGAGCCGGCGGGGGCCGGCGCGGCGGGCGGCCCGGCCGGCGGGGCGACGGGCGCCGGCGGCGGGGCGACCGGCGCGGGCGGCAGGTCCACCTCGGCCGACGGGGTCGGCGTGGCCGAGAACCGCACCGAGCCGCCCTTGAGGAAGACGGCCGGCGGGACCGCGCTGTCGTTCGCGTCGGCGACCACGATCTTCAGCGGGACCGCGGTGTTCGCCAGGTACGCGGCGTTGACGTCGGCCACGCAGGTGAGCGGCACGGTCATGAACTTCACCGCCGCGCTGCCGTCCTGCGTCGAGTAGGCGAAGCCGTTCGGCGTGACCGGCGGGGTCGCGGTGTCGGCGGCCCGCGCGTCGAGGTTGGCCTGGGCCGTCGCCCGGTTGTTCCCGGAGACCGCGGTCGGGACGATCCCGGCCGTCTGCATCGTCACGTAGGTGGACGTGCGGGGCAGGACGGCGCAGTTGTCGGCCACCTGGGTGCCGCCGACGAACAGCGCGAAGCCGTCGGGGAAGGTGAAGACGTCACCGCCCCAGGAGCTGCCGCCCCAGAAGCCGACCTCGGTGATGCCGAGGGCGTACTCGAACTTGAGGTACCGGGCCGTGGGACGGACGGAGAACTCGATGCTCGTGGCGTTGTTGATGCAGGCGGAGGCCCCGCCGCCGCCGCACAGCCCGGCGGCGTTCACGACGGCGTAGAGGTCGTTGTCGTCGCGGTCGGTCGCGATCAGCGACTGGTAGCCGCCCGTGGCGAAGGAGCTCGCGAGGGCGTTCGCCCCGATCACCAGGCCGTCCGGGATCCCGAGGTCGGCCTCGCCGGACGAGAAGCGCCCGAAGGACGGCAGCGCCGCGGCGTACGAGCCGGCCGTGGCCGTCCCGTTGATCGTCGCCGCGCCGTCCAGCGTGACCCCGGGGCCCAGCAGCGTCCCCGCCACCTGGTCGGCCGTCGAGAGCCCGGACACCGCCGGCCCCGCGTCGGTCACCTGGAAGGACGGCGCTGCGACCGCGGCTCCCGGGATCGCCAGCGCGGCCGCCGCCGCCAGGACACCTGCACGCCACGTGCGACGCATGCGCGCCCACCTCTCGTTCGTGCCCGTCGGGACGGGCGGGTCCGGCGCCCGCGGACCCCCGCGGACGGGCCCCGCCCGTGGGCGCGACCACGTCTCCCATCGACCACGGGGTCGGCGACCTGACCCGCGCGCCGGACGGCGCGCGGACGATCGTCAGCGGCGGGCGTCCCTGGGGCGCTCGGCCGGGGGCACGAGCAGCGCGGCCTCGGCGGTGCGGATGATGTGGGCGGCCGCCTCGTCCGGGGTGAGCCCGCGGGCCGTCGTCAGCGTGTCGAAGGCGTCGAAGGAGGCGAGGACCCAGATGACGTCCGCGGCCTCCCCCGCCGAGAGGCCCGGGCGCAGGAATCCCTGGTCGTGCAGGCGCAGGGCGAGCCGCCCGATGCCGTCGGCGCGCAGGGACTCGGCCCGGTCGATGGACACGCCGACCCCGTCGGGGTCGAGGCGCGCCATGGCGACGAGCACCCGGAACACGTCCTGGTGGGCGGCGTACTGCACCACGCCACCGGCCAGCGAGCCGCGCATCGCCTCGAGCACGTCCGGGTGCCGCACCGAGGAGACGATGCGGTCGAAGCCCTCGCCGCGCAGCAGGTGGTCCGTGAGCGCGTCGAACAGGCCGGTGCGGGAGCCGAAGGCGAGGTAGACCGTCGAGCGCGCCACCCCGGCCCGCTTCGCGACCTCGTCGATGCTCACCGGCCGGTCCGGCGCCTCCCGCAGCCGGGCGTGGAGGGCGTCGAGCATCCGCAGCCGGGTCTCCTCGGTCGCCTCGGCCCGGACCGTCTGCTGGTAGGGGCGCTTCGCGGCGGCCATGACGGGACCGTACCAACTTTGACTTGACAGCGTGTCCGATGGAAGACACAGTGCCTCGCGGAATACACGGTGTCTCGTGAAAGGACTATCAGGTGCAGATGACCGAGGTGCCGGTCCTCGTGGTGGGGGCCGGTCCGGCGGGGCTCGCGACGGGCCTCACGCTCACGCGGTACGGCGTGCCCGTGCTGCTCGTCGACCGGCGGACGGCCCCGAACGGGCATCCGCGGGCGACCACCGTCTCCACCCGCACGATGGAGCTCATCCGCGGCTGGGGGCTGGAAGGGGAGGTCCTCGCCGGCGGCGTCGACGTCGACTGGCTCATGTGGTGCAGCCCGACGCTGGCCGAGGCGGACCGCGGGACCGCGATCGAGGTGGGCCTGCCGACCCGCGCCCAGGCGCGCGTCATCAGCCCCGTCGCCCCCGGGTGCGTCCCCCAGGACCACCTGGAGCGCACGCTGCTGGCCGGGCTGCGCGCGCGCCCCGGCGCGACCGTGGCGCTGGGCACGGAGCTCGTGGCGCTCGAGCACCGGGACGACGGCGTGCGCGCCGCCCTGCGCGGCCCGGACGGGGCCGTCCGCGCCGTCCACGCGTCCCACGTCGTGGCCGCCGACGGCGCCCACAGCGCGGTGCGCCGGATCCTCGGGATCGGGATGAGCCCGCCCGAGGGCGCCCTCTCGGCCGTCACGATGCTCGCGCGGACCCCCATCTGGGACCTGCTGGGCCCCCACCGCTACGGCATCTACCTCACCGACCAGCCGGGGGACGGGATGGTCGTGCTCCCGGCCGGCGCGGGGGACCGCTGGGGCATCGGTCACATCGTCGAGGGCGACGAGGCCCCGCCCCGGCCGGACCCCGGGCGGATGGTGCGGCACATGCGCGCCGCGGCCGGGGTGCCGGACCTGCCGGTGGAGGTGGAGTGGGTCGGCTCGTTCACGTCGGCGGCCCAGGTGGCGGAGCGGTTCCGCGAGGGGTCCGTCCTCCTCACCGGCGACGCCGCGCACCGCGTGACCCCCCGGGGCGGCACGGGGATGAACACCGCGATGCACGACGGGTTCGACCTGGGCTGGAAGCTCGGATGGGTCCTGCGCGGATGGGCGGGGGACGGGCTGCTGGACACCTACGAGGCGGAGCGCCGCCCGGTGACGCTGCACAACGCGGCCCGCTCGGCCGACCCCGTGGGATCGCGCAGGACGGCCGACGAGGAGCTGCGGGCGGACCTCGGCGGGCGGATCGGCCACGCCTGGGTGGCGACCGGGGCCGGGCGCGCCTCCACCCTGGACCTGCTCGGCCCGGGCCTCACCCGCTTCGCGGACGGGGACGGCCCGGACGCGCCGGGCGGGGGCGGCGTGCCGCCGGTGGCCCACCGGAGGGTGGATGCGCTCACGGCCCGGGCGCTGGGGGTGCCCGCCGGCGGCGCGCTGCTCGTGCGGCCGGACGGGGTGCCCGCGGCGGTGCCGGCCGGTGCCGGCACCGCGACGGGACGGCTCGCGGGGGTCCCCTGACCCCGCGGGCCCGGGCGGCGGGGGCGCCCGTGCGCGCCCCCGCGGTCCGGTCAGGCCGTGCGGCGGCGGAGCGTCGCGGCGGCCAGGGCGAGCGCGGCGATGGTGGAGCCCACCACCACGCCGACGTCCAGGAGGAGGTCACCCGACCACGAGGACGAGGTCGAGACGTGGTCCAGGGCGTCGAAGGCGTAGGTCATCGGGAGGAAGCCGGCGGCCACGTCGAGGACCTGCGCCATCTCGTCCCGCGCGGCGAACAGCCCGCAGAGGACGATCTGGGGGAGGAGGAACGCGGGCATGAACTGCACCGCCTGGAACTCGCTGGCCGCGAAGGCCGAGGCCAGCAGGCCGAGCGCCATGCCGAGGATCGCGTTGATCACGGCGAGGCCGATGGCCGTCGGGATCGGACCGGTCACGTCGAGGTCGAGCAGGCCGATCGCCACGGACGAGACGACGACGGACTGGACGGTGGCGACGAGGGCGAAGGCCACGCCGTACCCGAGCAGGATGTCCAGCTTGGACGACGGGAGCGTCATGAGCCGCTCGAGCGTCCCGGAGCTGCGCTCGCGGAGCATCGCGATCGAGGTGATCAGGAACATGATGACGAGCGGGAAGATGCCGACGAGCGGCAGCCCGATCCGCGCGAACGTGTCATCACCGACGACGTACTTGATGAGCGTGATGAGCAGGGCCGGGACGACGATGACCATCCCGAGGGTGCGGTGGTCGCGGCGGAGCTGCGTGAGGACGCGCCCGGCCGTGGCGAGGGTCAGCCTGGGGTTCATGCCGTGACCTCCTGACGCTCGGCCACCAGGTCGAGGAAGGCGTCCTCGATGGCGTCGGTGCCGGTGCGCTCCCGGAGCTCGTCCGGGGTGCCGGTGGCGATGATGTGGCCCTCGCGCATGAGCACGAGACCCTGGCAGCGGTCGGCCTCGTCCATGACGTGGCTCGACACGAGGAGCGTGGTCCCCCCGGCCGCGAGGCCGGCGAAGAGCTCCCAGAGGTCGTGCCGCAGCACGGGGTCGAGGCCCACCGTGGGCTCGTCCAGGACGAGCAGCCCGGGGGAGCCGAGCAGGGCGGCCGCGAGCGACACGCGCACGCGCTGGCCGCCGGAGAGCCGGGCGGCGGGCCGGTCGGCCCAGCGCCCGAGGTCCACCGCCACGATCGCCTCGTCCACCTGGGACGGCTTCGCGCCGAGCAGGCGGGCGAAGTAGCGGAGGTTCTCGCGGACGGTGAGGTCGAGGTAGACGGACGGGGACTGCGGGACGTAGCCGATGCTGCGGCGCAGCGGGGCGGAGCCCGCGGGCATCCCGAGCACCGTCACGGTGCCCGACGCGACGATCTGGATCCCCATGATCGACCGCATCAGGGTGGACTTGCCGCACCCCGAGGGGCCGAGCAGTCCGACGATGCTGCCGGTGGGGACGTCCAGCGAGATCCCGTGGAGGACGGGGTCTCCGCCGCGGACCACGCGGAGGTCTCGGACCTCCACGGCGTTGGCGTTCATGCTTCCTCCTTCGGTGACGCCGGCCGGGGCCGGGCGGGTCGTTGCTGTCGGGTCCACCCTGGCCCCGGGGGCCGGGGCATCGCGTCGGGTGTTGTCGCCTAGGTGGTGCGGTTCGGCGATCCGCCGAGCGGGCGGGGGTGCCCGAGGGAGCCGAGCTGGGTGATGTCCCAGGGGAAGACCTCGGAGACGAACCAGTCGGCGGCCACGCGCAGGCGCCTGCGGCGCAGCGGGAGGCGGTTGAGGTGGTAGGTGCGTGCCATGAGCCACGCCGGGATGCCGCGCAGGTGGATCCCCGCGACGTCGGCGATGGCGCTGTGGCGCCCGAGCAGGGCCATCTGGCCCAGGGTCTTGAAGGCGTAGGGCTTCGGCGCCTTCCCGCGGCGCTCGCGCGTCATGTTCCTCGCGAGGCACCGCGCCTGCCGCAGCGCGTGCTGGCAGGTGGGCGGGTCGAACGCGTCCGGGGTCGCGGCGTTCGGCACGCGGGCGGCGTCGCCGAGCGCATGGATCCGCTCCCGGCCCTCCACCCGGAGGTGCTCGTCCACCCTGATCCGCCCGATCTCGTCGACCGGGAGGCCCAGCGCGGCGCCGAGGCCGCTCGGGGCGACGCCGGCGGACCAGACGAGGGTCTCGGTGGCGATGTCGGTGCCGTCGGAGAAGACGGCCCGGCCATCCTCGGCCGAGAGCAGCCGCGCGTCCGTGTGGATCTCGATCCCGCGGCGCTCGAGCTGCCGGGCGGCGTACGCGCCCAGGTTGCCGGGGACGGACGCGAGGATGCGGGGCGCCGCGTCGGCGAGGATCCACCGCTGCGGGGCACCCTTGAGCCGCGGGTACGAGCGCAGGGCGTGCTGCACCAGCTCGTGGAGCTGGGCCACCGCCTCCACGCCGGCGTACCCGCCGCCCACGAACACGAACGTCAGGTGACGGTCGCGGTCGCCGGGGGCGGCGGCGTCGGCCTGGTCGAGGCGGTGCAGCACCGTGTTGCGCAGATGCACCGCGTCCTCGATGTTCTTGAAGCCGACGGCGTGCTCGGCGAGCCCCGGGATGGGGAGCGCGCGGGCGCCGACGCCGGGCGCCAGGACGAGGCGGTCGTACGAGACGTCCACGGTGCCGGTGTCCGTGACGACGGTCAGGACCCGGGCCTCCTCGTCGAGGGACCCGGCGGCGCCGAGGATGAGGTCCGCGTGCGGGCACATCTGCCGGAGGGGCATCACGACGTGCCGCGGCTCGACCGTCCCCGCCGCCACGTCGGGCAGCAGCGGGGTGTAGAGCATGAAGTTCTCGGGGGAGACGATCGTCGCGCCCTCCCGCCCGGCCATCCGGGCGAGGGAGGCGCCGGCGAAGCCGCCGCCCACGACGAGGAGCCCGCCCCGGGCCGGGCGCGCCTCCGTGCGCGCCCGGTCGGGGGTGGTGGTGACGGTGGCGGCGGTCACGACGCCACCCCCGCGGGAACCCGCTCCTCGGCCTCGGACGTGTCGCCGGCCGGGGCCGTCGTCTCGCCCTCCGCGTCGCCCTCGTCCTCCTCGGGCGGCTCGATGGTCAGGTTCGGGAGCACCCGGTCCAGCCAGCGGGGGATGTACCAGGCGCGCTTGCCGAGCAGGTGCATGACGGCCGGGACCATCAGCATGCGGATGATCAGCGCGTCCACCAGGATCGCCACGCCCAGGCCGAGGCCGAAGGACTTGACGGTGCGGTCGTCGCTGAGCACGAAGGCCCAGAAGACGACGCCCATGATGATCGCGGCGGCGACGATGACGCGGCCGACGCCGTTCACGCCGCGGGAGATGGCGCCGTGGGCGTCGCCGCCCCTGACGTACTCCTCACGGATCCGGGAGGCGAGGAAGACCTCGTAGTCCATCGCCAGGCCGAAGAGGATCGACAGGACGATGACCGGCAGGAAGGACGCGGTCGGGCCGGTGGTGTCCAGGCCGACGAGGCCCTGGAGCCAGCCCCACTCGAAGACCGCGACCAGGGCGCCGAAGGCGGCGAGCGCCGACAGCAGGGTGGTCAGGGCGGCCTTGAGCGCGATGACGACCGAGCGGAACGCCATCGTCATCAGCAGGAAGATCACGCCGATCACGAAGGCCAGGAACAGCGGGACGGAGGAGATGATCTTGGAGGCGACGTCCTCGTTCGAGGCCGTCTCGCCACCGACGTGCGCGGTCACCGTGGAGCCGGCGAGGGTCGCGGGGATCACCTCGTCGCGCAGGGTGTGCACGAGGTCGGCGGTGTCCTTCGACTGCGGGGCGGTCTCCGGGATGACGGCGATCTGGGCCGTGTCGCCGGCCTCGTTGACCGTCGGCTCGGCGACCGCGGCGACGCCGTCGGTCTGCGCGAACGCGGCGGCCAGCTCCTGCGTGGCCTGCGGGTCGTCGCCCTGGTCCACGGCCACGAGCAGCGGGCCGTTGAACCCGGGGCCGAAGCCCTCGGCGAGGAGGTCGTACGCCTTACGGGTGGTGGTGTCGGGCGGGTTGGTGCCGGCGTCGGCGGTGCCCATGTTGAGGCTGAGCACCGGGATCGCCATGGTCAGGACGACGGCCAGGGTGGAGACGAGGACCGTCTTCGGGTGGCGCTCGACGAACCGCGAGATGCGGGGGATGCCCCGGTCCGGGCGCGGCGCGCGCTTCGTGCGGGCCCACGGCATCCGCAGGCGGTCGATGCGGTGGCCGACCTTGGAGAGCATGGCCGGCATGAGCGTCACCGCGGTGACGACGGCGACGATGACGGCGAGCGCCGTGCCGTAGCCCATCTTGGCGACGAACGGGATCCCGACGAGCGCGAGGCCCGAGATCGAGATCGCGACGGTGGCGCCGGCGAAGACGACGGCGCGGCCGGCGGTGGAGCCGGCGATCGTGGCGGCCTCACGCGGGGTGCGGCCCTTGTCGAGCTCCTGGCGGAACCGCATGACGATGAAGAGCGAGTAGTCGATCGCCACGCCCAGGCCGATCATCACGGCCAGGATCGGGGTGGTGGTGTTGAAGTCGGTGAACGCCGCGGCGATGGTCAGCAGCGACATCGAGGTGCCGATGGCGACGATCGCCAGCGTCATCGGAAGGGCCATGGCGACGGCGGTGCCGAGCACGATGAGCAGGACGATGATCGCGGCGGCGAAGCCGAGGACCTCGCTCGTGTGAGACTCGACGGCCTTGGCGCCGATGACGGTGCCGCCGAACTCGACCTCGACGGGGGACTCCCCGACGGCGTCGCGGACGTCGGTCTCGACGGCCTCGATCTGCGAGTTCTCGAGCTCGCGGGCGGGACGGTCGAACTGGGCCTCGAGGAAGCCGATGGTCCCGTCCTCGCTGAGCGCCCCGCCCTGGCCGGCGTAGGGGTCGCCGACGGCGATGACGCCGGGGATCTCGGAGACGGCGGCCTGCGCGGCGGAGACGGCCTCGTGGCCCTCGGCCGAGTCGAGGCCCTCGTCGTAGGAGAAGACGATGCGGGCGGAGTCACCGGCCCGCTCGGGGAAGCGCTCGGTCAGGAGGTCGACGGCCTCCTGTGAATCCGAGCCGGGGATGGTGCTGTTGTTGACGAGCTTGCCGCCGAAGGCGGAGGCGGAGGCGAAGATGACGAGGATCACGGCGACCCAGGCGCCGATGGTCCGCCAGGGGTGGTCTGCACAGGAACGTACGAGCCGGGTGAGCACGGTCACACCTTTCCGACGGGGACGAGGCGGCCCGTGCGACGGACCGCCTGGATGAGGAGGAGGGCCGCGCCGACGACGGTGGCGCCGGCGACGGCGTCCAGCAGGTAGTGGTTGCCGGTCGCCACGACGGTCAGGGTCATGACGGCCGGATGCACCGCGAAGAACGCGCGCAGGGCGAGCGACCGGGCGGCGCGGAACCCCGCGACGCCGATCAGCAGCGACCAGCCCACGTGCATCGAGGGCATCGCCGCGTAGGGGTTGAACGAGATGCCCATGAACGAGCCCTCGTCGTGGCCGCCGGACAGGCCGACGGTGTCGGCGATGCCGAGGCCCTCGACGAGGCGCGGCGGCGCCATCGGGAGCAGCACGTGGATCACGCTGGCGATCCCGACGGAGACGAGGAGGGCGGTGCGCAGGCCGCGGTAGGCGGTGCGGTCGGCCTTCGCCAGCCACAGCAGCACCACGACCACGAGCGGTCCGAATCCGAGCATGTAGTAGAGGGACAGGAAGCCCACCACCGGCTCGAACAGGTCCTGGATCCGGGCCTCGTGGAAGATCCCGAGGGCCTTCTCCAGCCCGATCAGGCCGTCCGCGTTCGCCATCGCCGTGGTCTCCGCGCCGATGGCGAAGCCCCGGATGGCGAGGTACGTCCCGTAGAACCCGGCCCAGATCGCGAGCTCGGCGGCGAGGAAGCCGGCGAGCCGGAGCGCCCGGGTCGCGGGGCGGGGGAGCGTTGTCAGACGGCTGCTGATCACGCCGCCAGACTGGCCGGGGGTGCCCCGGCGTCGCATCAGCGACTCTCGCCTAGGTGATCCGAATCGGCGATCCGGGGTGGCCCGGATCCGGTCGTGGTCATACGATCGCCGCCGTGCTCCACGGCCGTGATGCGGAACGCTCCGCCCTCGGCGCGCTCCTCGACGGCGCGCGGGCCTCGCGCAGCGCCGCACTCGTCGTCCGCGGGGAGGCCGGGGTCGGCAAGAGCGCGCTCCTCGCCGACACCGCGGACCGCGCCGAGGACATGCACGTCCTGCGGGCCCGGGGCGTCCAGTCCGAGTCCGACCTGCCGTTCGCCGCGGTCCAGGGCCTCCTGCGGCCGGCGCTCGACCGGCTCGACGCGCTGCCGGCCCCCCAGGCGCGGGCCCTGGGGACGGCGCTCGGCATCGCCGAGGGGCCCGCGCCCGAGCGCTTCCTCGTCTACTCGGCGTGCCTCGGCCTCCTGGCGGAGCTCGCCGAGACCCGTCCGGTGCTCGGCCTCGTGGACGACGCCCACTGGCTCGACAGCGCGTCGGCGGAGGCGCTCACCTTCGTGGCCCGCCGGCTCGACGCCGAGGGCGTGGTGCTGCTGTTCGTCGCGCGCGAGGGGGACGCCCGGCGCTTCACCGCCGAGGGGGTCCCGTCCCTCGACGTCGGCGGCCTCGACGCGGAGGCCGCCCGCACTGTGCTGGCCGACACGGCCGGCGACGCCGCCCCGGACGTCGTGGAGAGCCTCATCGCGCGGACGGGCGGCAACGCGCTCGCCCTCGTGGAGCTCCCCGCGGCCCTGAGCGCCGGCCAGCGCTCCGGCGCCGAGCCGCTGCCCGAGGCGCTGCCGATGACCCGGACCCTGGAGGGCGTCTTCACGGGCCGGGCGCAGGGACTCTCCCCCGAGGCCGCGACGATGCTGCTGGTCGCGGCGGTCGACGCGTCCGAGTCCCTGGCCGTCGTGACCCGGGCCGCGGCGGGCCTCGGCGTCCCGGGCGACGCGCTCGACGAGGCCGAGGACGCCGGCCTGGTCCAGGTGCGCGGCAACCGCGTGTCGTTCCGCCACCCGCTGGTGCGGTCCGCCGTGCAGGAGTCCGCCTCCTCGCGGGCCCGCCGCGCGGCGCACCGGGCCGTCGCCGACGCGCTGGAGGGGGACGCCGCCGAGGCCGACCGGCGCGCGTGGCACCTCGCGGCCGCCGCCGTCCGCTTCGACCCCGAGGTCGTGCGCGAGCTGGAGCTGGCGGCACGGCGCGCCGAGGAGCGCGGCGGGCACGTGTCGGCCGCCCTCGCGCTCGAGCGGGCCGCGGACCTCACCGAGGACCCGGCGGGGCGGGCGGGGCTGCTCGTCGAGGCGGCCCGGGCGATGAGCGCCGCGGGGCGCGACGCCGCGGCCGTCGCGCTGGCCGGGCGGGCCGAGGGCCCCCTGACGCCCGCGCTGCGCGCAGGCGTCGCGCGCGTGCGCGGCATGGCCGCCGTGCGCCAGGGGCGGCCGGAGGACGCCTACCCCGAGCTCGTGGCCGCCGCGGCGGACGTCGCGGCCGAGGCGCCGGCCGACGCCGTGGACCTCGTGATGCACGGGGCGATCGCCGGGTGGCAGAGCGGGGGCCCCGGGCCGGCGACCGGGGGGGCCGCGATCCTCGACGGCCTCGACCCCGCCGGCCTGGACGACGACTCCCGCGCCGTCGTGCGGATGTTCCGCGGCTTCGTCGGGGTGGTGGGCGGCGACGCGGCGACCGGCGCGCCCCTGCTGGCGGAGGCCGTCGTGTGGGGCGAGGGCGCCGGGGAGGCCCGCCACGCGCAGTGGGCGGCCTGGGCCGCGCTGTGGCTCGGCGACGCCGGCCGGTTCGAGGCCCTGCTGGACCGGGCCGCCCGGATCGCCCGCGAGCGCGGCGAGCTCGGGGTGCTCGCCGACGTGCTCGGCACGCGCGCCGTGCACCTCGCGCTCTTCGCCCAGCGGTACCGGGAGGCATCCGAGGCCGCCGAGGAGGCCCTCGGGATGATCCGCGAGCTCGACGCCTCCAACGTGCGGCTGCTGCCCCTGGCGGCCCTCGCGACCGTCGCCGCCGTGCAGGGCGACCTCCCCGCGGCGCGGCGCCACGCGGGCGAGGCGCTCGCGCTGGCGCAGGACCGCGGGCTCATGCTGCGCGCGTCCGCCGCCGTCTACGCCCTCGCGCTCGCCGACATGGCCGAGGGGCGCTGGGCGGAGGCGCTGGCGGGGCTCGAGACGCTCTCCCACCCCGCCGACCCGACCGTCGGGATCGTCGCGCCCGACCTGGTGGAGGCCGCGGTCCGCGCGGGCGACCACGACCGGGCCGCCGCCGCGCTCGCGGCGTACGAGGCCTGGGCGACGCTCGCGGGCACCCCGGCGACCCTCCCGCGGGTGGCGAGCTGCCGCGGCCTCGTTGCCGACGGCGACGCGGCGACGCGCCACCTGGAGGAGGCGGCCGCAGGCGCCGGCGCGGCGCGCCCCTTCGACCGCCCCCGCATCCACCTGCTCCTGGGCGAGCACCTGCGGCGCACCCGCCGGAGGACCGACGCGCGCGAGGCCCTGCGGGCGGCCCTCGACGGCTTCGAGGCGATCGGCGCCGAGCCGTGGGCCGAGCGCGCCCGCGGCGAGCTGCGGGCCACCGGCGAGACCGCCCGGCGCCGCGACGTGGACGCCGCTGCGACCCTCACGTCCCAGGAGGGGCAGATCGCGGCGCTCGTGGGGCAGGGCCTCACCAATAAGGAGGTCGCCGCCCAGCTCTACCTCTCGCCGCGCACGATCGACGCCCACCTGCGGAACGTGTTCGCCAAGCTCGGGATCACGTCGCGCCGTGAGCTGCGCGACCTCGCCCGCGACGCCGCCGCGGCGGGGGCCTGAGGGTGCTGCTCCACGGCCGCGACGCCGAGCGCGACACGATCGGCGCCCTCCTGGACGGCGCCCGGTCGGGGCGCTCCTCCGCGCTCGTGCTGCGCGGCGAGGCCGGGGCCGGGAAGACCGCCCTGCTCGACGACACGCGGGAGCGGGCGTCCGACATGCGGCTGCTCACGACGCGCGGGATCGAGTCGGAGTCCGAGCTCGCCTACGCGGGCCTCTATGGCCTGCTGCGCCCCGCCCTGGACCGGCTCGACCGCCTCCCGGAGCCCCAGGCACGGGCCCTCGGCGCCGCGCTCGGGATGGCGGACGGGGACGTCCCGGAGCGGTTCCTCGTCTACACGGCGTGCCTCACGCTGCTCTCCGACCTCGCGGAGTCACGCCCGGTGCTCTGCGTCGTGGACGACGCCCACTGGCTGGACGCGGCCTCGACCGACGCCCTGGCGTTCGTGGCACGCCGCCTGGGCCAGGAGGGCATCGCCCTGCTCTTCGGCGCCCGCGAGGGCGACGTCCGCCGCTTCGCCGGCGACGGGATCGACTCGCTCGTGCTGGAGGGCCTCGGCGACGAGGCCGCCCATGCGGTGGTGGCCGAGGCCGCGTCCGGCGCCAGCCCGGCCGTGCGCGAGCGGCTCGTGGAGTACGCGCGCGGCAACGCCCTGGCGCTCGTGGAGATGCCCGCCGCGATGACGGCCGGCCAGCTCTCGGGGACGGAGCCGCTCCCCGAGGCCCTGCCGATGACCCGGCAGCTCGAGGCCGCCTTCGCCAGCCGCATCGCGCGGCTCCCCGCCCCCACCGCGACCCTCCTCCTCGTGGCCGCCGCCGACGACACGCAGGACCTCGGGGTGGTGTCCCGCGCCGCGGCCACCCTCGGGGCCGGCGAGGAGACCCTGGACGTCGCGGAGCGCAGCGGGCTGCTCCAGGTGAGCGGCACCCGGCTCGCGTTCCGCCATCCCCTGGTGCGCTCCGCCCTCTACGGCCTGGCGACCTCCGGGGAGCGCCGCGGCGCGCACCTCGCGCTGGCCGGGGCCCTGGGGGACGACCCGGCGCGCGCCGACCGCCGGGCGTGGCACCTGGCGGCGGGCGCGATCGACGGCGACGCCGAGGCGCTGCGCGAGCTGGAGGCCGCGGCGACCCGCGCGGCGGACCGGGGCGGGCACGAGGCGGCGGCGCGTGCCTGGGCGCGGGCGGCGGAGCTCAGCCCGGCCGGCCCGCAGCGGGCCGCGCTCCTCACCCGCGCGGCCCGGGCGCTGAGCCTGGGCGGCCGCGACGCCGAGGCGGTCGCGGTGGCGGAGACCGTGGAGACGCGGGACACGGACGCCCTCATGCGGGGCGCCCTCGCACGCGTCCGGGGCGGCGCCGCCGAGCGCATCGGCAAGACCGCGGACGCCGTGCCCGAGCTGGTGCAGGCGGCCACCGAGCTCGCCGACGCATCGCCCGACGTCGCGGTGGAGCTCCTGATGCACGCCGCCGCGGCCGCCTGGTACGACGCCCACGAGGGCTCCGTGGACGCCATCGGCCCGGCGCTCGACGCCATCGCGGAGGAACGGCTCACCCCGACCTCCCGGGACCTCGCCGACGCGGTCCGGGGGTTCGTCGCCTCCCTCACCGGCGACGCCGCCACCGCGATCCCCGTCCTCCGGCGCACGGTCGCCTGGGGCCGGGTGTCCGACGACGCGCGCCACGTGCTCTGGGCGTCGGGCGCCGCCGTGTGGCTCGGGGACCCGGAGACCTTCGAGGAGCTGCTCGTGCGTGCGGCGGACCTCGCGCGCCCCCGGGGCGAGCTGGCCGCGCTCGCCGAGGCGCTCGGCGTCCTGTCCGTCCACCGGGCCGTCTTCTCGCAGCGGTACGACGCCGCCGCGGTCGCGGCCGAGGAGGGGGCCGCCCTGTCCCGCGAGATCGGCGCGGAGAACCTCGAGGCGATGGCACTGTGCTCCCAGGCCGTCATCGCCGCGGTCCACGGCGAGTCGGCGCGGGCCCGCGAGCTCGCGCTGCCGATCATCGAGGTGTTCCGGCCGAGGATGCAGCTGCTGGGCTCGCCGGCGATCTACGCGATGGCCCTCGCCGACATGGCGGAGGCGCGCTGGGAGGACGCCTCCGTCCGGCTCGACGCGACCGCGGCCCCCGCGGACCCGGCCGCGGTGACCATGGCCCCGGACCGCGTGGAGGCGGGGGTGCTGGCCGGGCGGCTCGACCAGGCGCGCGACGCGCTCGCCGCGTGGGAGGCCCGGGCGGCGTCGCTCCCGGCGGGCGGCCGCCGCCTGGCCGGCCTGCGGGCGATGCTCGCCGACGGCGACGAGGCGACCCGGCTGTGGGAAGAGGCCCTCGCGGACGACGACGGCTCGCGGCCGTTCGACCGGGGCCGCGTTCTCCTCCTGTCGGGGCAGCACCTGCGCCGGCAGGGGCAGCGGGTCGCGGCGCGGGAGCGCCTCCGGGAGGCCATCGACGCGTTCGAGGCACTCGGCGCGGAGCCCTGGGCGGAGCGGGCCCGCGCGGAGCTGCGCGCCTCCGGCGAGACGGCGCGGAAGCGGGCGCCGGGGACCGAGGTCACCCTGACCCCGCAGGAGCGTCAGATCGCGGCGCTCGTGGCGCAGGGGTTGACGAACAAGGAGGTCGCGGCCCAGCTCTACCTGTCCCCGCGCACGATCGACGCCCACCTGCGCGGGGTGTTCGCCAAGCTGGGCATCACGTCCCGGCGCGACCTGCGGACCCTCATGCCGGCGGAGGCCTGAGCCGTGCTCCTGGGGCGCGATCCGGAGCGGGATCACATCGGCCGCCTCCTGGAGGACGCCCGCGCCGCCCGGGGCGCGGCGCTCGTGCTGCGCGGCCCGGCGGGCGCGGGCAAGACCGCCCTCATGGCGGACACCGAGGACCGCGCGGACGACATGCGGGTGCTGCGGGCGCGGGGCATCGAGTCGGAGTCCGAGCTCCCCTTCGCCGGCCTCCACGCGCTGCTGCGCCCCGCCGCCGGGCTCATCGACGGACTCCCCGGGCCGCAGGCCGCCGCCCTCCGCGCCGCCCTCGGGCTGGCCGAGCGGGGCGCCGAGGACCGGTTCCTGGTGTCGGCCGGGTGCCTCGGCGTGCTCGCGGAGATGGCCGAGTCCCGCCCGCTGCTGTGCCTGGTGGACGACGCGCACTGGCTCGACGCCCCGTCCGCCGACGCGCTGCTGTTCGCCGCCCGCCGGCTCGGCGACGACGCGATCGCCATGGTCTTCTCGGCGCGCGAGGGGGACGTGCGGACCTTCGACGCCCCCGGGGTGCCGGCGCTGGAGGTGGGGGCCCTCGACGCCGGGGCCGCGGGGGCGATCGTCGACGCCGGCGGCCGGCCGGTGGCACCGGAGGTGCGCGACGCGATCGTCGCGGGGTCGGCCGGCAACGCCCTCGCGCTCGTCGAGGTCCCCGGCGCCCTCAGCGACGCCCAGCTCGCGGGCCGGGAGCCCCTGCCGGACGTCCTTCCGGTGCCACGCGACCTGGAGGGCCTCTTCCTGAGCCGCGTCGACCGCCTGCCGGAGGACACCCGGCGGATGATGACCCTCGTCGCCGCCGACGACACGGGCGGCCTCGACGTGGTGCTCCGGGCGGCCGCCGCCCACGGCATCGGCGACGGCGCGCTCACGGCCGCCGAGGAGGCGGGGCTGGTCGACGTGCGCGGCGTCCAGGTGGACGTGCGCCACCCCCTCGTGCGGTCCGCGATCCTGCAGGGGGCCTCGACGGGCACCCGCCGCTGGGCCCACCTCGCGCTGGCCGACGCCGTCGGGGACGCCAGCCCCGACCACCGCGCGTGGCACCGGGCCGCGGCGGCGCTCGGTCCCGACGACGAGGTCGCCGCCGACCTGGAGCGCGCCGCCGAGCGGGCCGCGCTCCGCGGGGGCCACGGCGCCGCCTCGGCCGCCTACGCGCGGGCCGCCGACCTGGGCACGGACCCCGGCGCGCGCGGGAGGCGGCTGGTGGAGGCGGCCGGGGCCGCGTGGCACGCGGGCCGCCCCGACACCGCGGGGTCGCTGCTCGACCGGGCGCGGCCCGACGTGCGGGACGCGGCCGTGGGCGCGCGCGCCCGGCACCTGCGCGGTGTCGTCGGCTTCTGGTGCGGCCCGCTCCCCGCGGCCTGCGAGACCCTGATGGGCGCGGCGGAGGACGCGGCCGCCACCGATCCGCGCGCGGCGCTCGAGATGCTGTTCGACGCCGGGGAGGCGGCCGGCTGGGCGGGGGACTTCGCCCGGATGACCGAGGTGGGCCACCGGGCCGTGACCCTGCAGCGCCTCGACGCCGAGGAGGACGTCTGGCTCGCGAAGCTCCTGAACGGCGTGGGTGACCTGTGGGCGGGCCGGTCCCACGAGGGCACGATGGCGGTGCGCGAGGCGATCGCGGGCGCCGACGCGATCACCGAACCACGGTGGCTCACGTGGGCGGCCGCCGGCGCCGGGTCGGCCGGCGCGGACGAGCGCGAGGAGGCCATGATCCGGCGGGCCATCGCGCTCGCGCGCGAGTCCGGGGCCGTCGACGCGCTCACCCTCATCCTCTCGACGGCCGCGGTGCGTGGGCTCTTCGAGGGCCGGTTCGAGCTGGCCGCCGAGGCCGAGGAGGGGTACGCGCTCGCGCACGAGGCGGGCCTCCGCAACGCCGCGGCGCTCCACCTGTCGGTCCTGGCCCACCTGGACGGCCTGGCCGGCGAGGAGGACCGGTGCCGGGCGCGGGCCGCGGAGGTGGCGGAGGCCGCGCGGGCGAACGGGATGGTCTTCGCCGACGGCATCGCCGAGTGGGGCGTCGCGATGCTCGAGTACGGCACGGGCCGGGTGGAGCCCGCGCTCGCGCGCCTGCAGCGGCTGTCGGTCCCCGAACCCGGGCGCGTGCACGATCACATCGGGTTCGTGTCCGCCCCCGACCTGGTGGAGGCGGCCGTCCGGGCCGGCCGTCCCGGCGACGCGCAGGCCGGGCTGGAGCGGCTCACGGCGTTCGCCCGGCCGGGGGCGCCCGACTGGGCGCTCGCGCTCGCGGCGCGGTGCCGCGGGATCGTGGCGCAGGACGACGACGAGGCCGTGGCCGAGCTGACGACCGCGGTCGAGCTGCACACCCGGCCGTTCGACCGGGCCCGCTCCCTGCTGCTGCTGGGCGAGCGCCTGCGCCGCACGCGGCGGCGGGCGGACGCGCGCGAGCACCTGCGCGCGGCGCTCGAGGCGTTCGAGGCGCAGGGCGCCGTGCCATGGGCGGAGCGGGCGCGCGGCGAGCTGCGCGCCACGGGCGAGACCGCGCGCCGCAGCGCCGACGCCGACGCCGGCCTCACGGCACAGGAGCGCCAGATCGCCCGGATGGTGGCCCAGGGGCTCACGAACAAGGAGGTCGCGGCCCAGCTCTACCTCTCCCCGCGCACGATCGACGCCCACATGCGCGGTGTGTTCTCCAAGCTCGGCATCACCTCGCGGCGGGAGCTGCGGGGCCTCTCCCTTGGCGACGAGGCGGGGCCCCTCCCGGCGTAGGCGACCCACGATCGGTGGATCTCACCGATGCAGCCCGGTGGCGGGCGGACCCATGGTGGCGGCGGCACCGAAACCCCACCTGAGAGGAACACCGCCATGAAGATCTCCGAGCGCGTCAAGATGTTCGCCGCCGTCACCCTCGCCGGGGGCGCCCTGGCTGGAGGCACCGTGTGGGCCGTGAGCGCCCTCGGCTTCGAGGACACCGAGTCGGCGAAGGCCGACGTCTGCCAGAGCCTCGACGAGCTGGGCGCGACGATCACGAGCTACGCCGGCCTCAACCCGCTCACCGCCACCAACGAGGAGCTGGACCAGGCCTACGACGACATCGACTCCGCCCTCGACAGCGTGGCCGAGGAGACGGACGAGTGGGTCAACGCCTACGACAACCCGCTCACGGACGCGTACTGGGACCTGTACTACGCGGTCCAGGACCTGGACGGCGACAACACCGCGCAGGACAACCTGATCGAGCTCGAGGACGAGCTGAAGGCCTACCCCGACGCCTTCGCCGAGACGTTCGACGGCTCCGGGTGCGAGACGGCCTCGACCGAGTGAGCCCCCGCGACGTCCGCCCGGTGACCGCATCGACGGCACCGGGCGGGCGTCATACCATCCGCGGATGCTCGTCGGCCGCGATGCCGAGCGGTCCCGCATCGGGACCCTCCTGGACCAGGCACGGGCCTCGCGCAGCGGGGCCCTCGTGCTGCGTGGGGAGCCCGGGGTGGGCAAGACCGCCCTCCTCGAGGACGCCCGTGAGCGCGCCGGCGACATGCAGGTGCTCACCGCGCGGGGCATCGAGTCCGAGCTGGAGCTGCCCTTCGCCGGGCTCCACCAGCTCGTGCGGCCCGCCCTCGACCTGATCGACCGCCTGCCCGGCCCGCAGGCCGCCGCCCTCGGCGGCGCGCTCGGCCTGGCGGAGCGCGGCGGGGACGACCGGTTCCTCGTCTCGGCGGCCTGCCTCACCCTGCTGTCCGAGCTCTCCGAGCGCCGCCCGGTGCTGTGCCTCGTGGACGACGCCCAGTGGCTCGACACCGCCTCCTCGGACGCCCTGGAGTTCGTCGCGCGCCGCCTCGGCGAGGAGGGCGTCGGCATCCTCATCTCGGCCCGCGAGGGCGACGAGCGGCGGTTCGAGGGCCGGGGCCTGCCGAGCCTCACCCTAGAGGGCCTCGCGCCCGACGAGGCGGCCGCGCTCGTGGAGGAGCGGGCGAGGACGGCGCTCGCGCCCTTCGTCCGGTCCCTCATCGTGGCGCAGGCCGGCGGCAACGCGCTGGCGCTCTCCGAGATGCCCGCGGTGCTCACGGCCGCCCAGCTCGCCGGGGACGACCCGCTCCCGGACTCCCTGCCCCTGCCGGGCGTCATCGAGCGCCTCTACCTGGACCGCGTCCGGGCGTTGCCGGAGTCCACCCAGGAGCTGCTGCTGGCCGCGGCGGCCGACGACAGCCGCCGCCTCTCGCTCGTGGTGGAGGCGGCCGAGCGGCTCGGTGCCCGTCCCGAGGCGCTCGACGAGGCCGAGGCCGCCGGGCTCCTCGTGGTCCACGGCCTGCGCGTCGACTTCCGGCACCCCCTCATGCGCTCGGCCGTCTACCAGGGCGCACCGTCCGGCCGGCGCCGGGCCGCGCACCGCGCCCTCGCGGACGCGCTCGACGGCGACGGCGAACCGCACCGCCGGGTCTGGCACCTCGCCGCGGCCTCGCTCGGCCCGGACGAGGAGGTGGCCGGGGCGCTCGAGGCCGCCGCCGACCTCTCCTTCGAGCGCACCGGCTTCGCGGCCGGGGCGTCGGCCCTCGAGCGCGCGGCGGCGCTCTCGCCCGACTCCGACGACCGCCTGCGCCGCGGCTACCGGGCGGCGCAGGCCTACTGGCGCGGGGGCCACGGCGAGCACGCGCGGCGCCTGCTCACGGGTGCCGTCGAGGAGGGCCGCGACCCCCGCCTGCGCGCGGACATGCTCCACCTGCTCGGGCGCATCCAGCACCTCGGCGGCCCGTCGCGGCCGGCCCACGACCGCCTGCGCGACGCGGCGCGGCTCGTGGAGGACCTGGAGCCGGAGAAGGCGGCCGGCATCCTCTCCGACGCCTTCGAGGCGGCCCTCTACGCCGGCGACCCCGCCGCGGCCCTCGACGCCGCCGAGCGCGCCCGCGCGCTGGCGCCCCGCGACGGCGGCGTCGCCGACTACCTCGCCGACCTCGACATGGGCGAGGCCCTCTTCATCGGCGGCCGGTGGCCCGAGGGCGTCCCGATGCTGGAGCGCGCGGCGGGCATCCTGGCGTCCACGCCGGCCCTGGCCGACGACCCCCACCTGGCGACGCGCGGCGTCATCGGTATCTGCTGGCTCGAGCGGTGCGCCGAGGCCCGGCCCGTCGTGCAGCGGGCGGTCGCCGCCGCCCGCGAGCGCGGCGCGGTCGCCCTGCTCCCGTACACGCTCTTCATGGACGCCTGGTCCGCGCGGCGCACCGGGGACTGGGACGAGGCCGTGACCGCCGCGACCGAGGGCGCCGTGCTCGCGCGCGACCTCGGCCAGGAGACGATGGTCTTCGAGTGCCTCTTCGAGACCCTCGTCATCGCGGGCCTCCGGGGGGACGAGGACGCCGTGCGCGCCCACATGGAGGAGGGGCTGGAGATCGCCGAGCGCGTCGGCTCCCACTACCTCCGCGAGGCCGCGCTCGCCCAGACGGCCGTCCTGGAGCTGACCCTCGGACGCCTGGACCGCGCCGTGGCGGAGGCGACCGCCTCGTCGGAGCGCCTCCGCCGCATGGGCATCCGGGTCAACGAGCTCGTGCCCGCACCGGACCTGGTGGAGGCCCTCGCCCGGCTCGGCCGCGCCGGCGAGGCCCGCGCCGCGCTCGAGCTCGTCCCGTGGCACGCGGCCCATCCCCGCACCGGCGAGGCCATCCTGGAGCGCTGCCGCGGCATCGTGGCCGGCGACGACGACGCCGACGCCCACTTCGCCCGGGCACTGGCCCTCCATCCGGAGGACGAGGACGTCTTCGGCCGGGCCCGCACCCGCCTGCTGCGCGGCGAGCGCCTGCGGCGCGCCCGGCACCGCGTGGAGGCCCGGGAGGAGCTGCGGGGGGCGCTCGCGGTCTTCGAGCGGCTGGGCGCCGGCCCCTGGGCCGACCGGGCGCGCACCGAGCTGCGCGCCTCGGGCGAGACGGCGGCGCGGCGCGACCCCGAGGCGACGGCGGCCCTCACCCCCCAGGAGCTGCAGGTGGCGCGGTACGTGGCCCAGGGCTTCACGAACAAGGAGGTCGCCGCCCAGCTCTTCCTGTCGCCGCGGACGATCGACGCCCACATGCGCAACGTGTTCGGGAAGCTCGGCATCACGGCGCGCTCCCAGCTGCGCGGGCTGGCGCTGGGGGCCCCGGAGGCGGAGCCCGTCCCCTAGACCGGCGGCGTCCTTCGCCAGGGGCGGGCGACGGCCATGTAGAGCCCGCCCACCACGGCGATCAGCGCGAGGAGCAGCGGCGCCGCCCACACCTGGTACCAGGGCGCCCCCGGCGGCGCGATGGCCGTCCGCGGCCACGCGATGTTCACCGTCTCGAACAGCAGCCACGCCACGGCGAGGGCGTTGATCACCACCCCCGCGCGGCCCAGGCGCACGCTGCCCGCGGGCCGCCAGGTGCCGCGCAGGCGCGCGACGAGCGCCGCGAGGGCCACGAGCAGGAACGCGGCATAGATACCGGCGGTGCCGAAGGCGAGCACCGAGCCGATGGCGGATGAGTGCAGGCCGAGCAGCATGCCCAGGCAGGCCAGCACGGTGGTCACCACGAGGGCCCCGATCGGCACCCCGCGCCGGTCCACCGTGCGCAGGAACCCGGACGCCGGCAGCACCCCGTCCCGGGCCACGGAGAAGATCGCCCGTGCCGTGATCCCCTGGGCCGTCATCCCGCAGGCCAGGAACGCGACCAGGGTGAGCGCGGCGAACGGGCGCCCGGACCAGGAGCCGAACGCGGACGCCACCGCGGTGCCCACCGGGTCGGGGTCGGCGCCCAGGGCGACGGCCGCCGGGTCGGGGTGGGCGAGCGTCACGGCGACGGCGTTGAGCATCACGAGCGCGGCGACGCTGAGCAGGGCGATCCACACCGCCCGGGGGACGTGCCGGGCGGCGTCCACGGTCTCCTCCGAGGTGAGCCCGCACGCGTCGAAGCCCAGGAACACCCACCCGGCCACCGCCAGCGCCGCGAGCATCGCCGCGGTCGTCGACCCGCCGGACAGGGCCTCCGCGCCGAAGGTGTCGAACAGCACCGAGGGGTCCTGCGCGCGGAAGGCCAGCAGCAGGATGAGCCCCACCCCGACCATCGCGACGATCTCGGCCGCGATGCCGACCATCACGATGCGGCGCAGCACCTCGACGCCGAACGCGTTCGCCAGCGAGCACACCACCACGAGGAGCATCCCCGTCACGACGACGGCGTCGGCGGTGGGCGCCAGGCCCACGGTCACGAGCGCCCAGGGGGCCGCGAGGTAGGCGATCGTGGTGTTCGCGGCCGCGTAGGCGCACAGCACCACCCAGCCGTTGAGCCACCCGTACGCGGGGCCGACGAGCCGCCGGCTCCACTGGTAGGAGCCGTTCGCCACCGGGAACTCCGACGCGAGCTCCGAGTAGACGGCCAGCAGGAGGCACTGGCCGGCGAGGGCGACGGGGAGCATCCAGAGCCAGGCGCCTCCGGCGACGACCATCCCCACCACGACGACGCCGTAGAGCGCGACGACCGGCGAGATGGCCGCGAAGCCCATCGCGACGTTGTCCACGCCGCGCAGCCCCCGCCGCAGCTCCTGCTCGTACCCCAGCTCGCGCAGGCGCTCGGCGTCGGAGGCCGCCGGCGTCACGCCGGATGCCGTCATGGGGCCGACCCTATCCCGGTACGGCGACTTTCACCGATGCGACGACCCCGGCCCGGGACGCACCATGGCGATCACCGCACCCCACCACCTGTGAGGACACAGTGACCACCTCCCCGAGCATCGATCCCCTCCGCGTCTACCTCGAGCAGATCTCCCGTCATCCCCTGCTGACCGCGTCCGAGGAGGCGCGTCTCGCACGCGCCGCCGAGAACGGCGACTCGTCGGCACGGCGCCGGCTCGTGGAGTGCAACCTGCGGCTCGTCGTGGCGATCGCCCGGCGCAGCCCGCGGCCCGGGGTCGAGCTGCTCGACCTGGTCCAGGAGGGCAACATCGGGCTCATGACCGCCGCCGAGCGGTTCGACTGGCGCCGCGGCGTCCGGTTCGCGACCTACGCCGGCTGGTGGATCCGCAGCGCGATGCGGCAGGCCGGCGCCGTCGGCGGCTCGCTGCGCCTGCCGGACCGCGTGCTCGAGGCCGTCGTGCGGGTGCGCGACGCCGAGCGGGAGCTGGAGCAGCGCCTGCGCCGCTCGCCCACCCGCACCGAGATCGCCCGCGAGAGCGGCCTCTCCGAGGACGCCGTGGACATCGCGAAGCAGGCCGGCCGCCCCGCCGTGTCGCTGCACGAGCCCATCTACGACGGCCTCAGCGTGGAGGACCTGGTGGCGGACCCCGCCGCCGAGGGCCTCACCACCGACCTCGTCGCCGACGAGGACCTCGCCGCGCTCGCGGCTGCACTCGACGCCCTGGACGAGCGGCCCCGGCGCGTCGTCGCGCTCCGTTTCGGCCTGGAGGACGACGAGCCCGCCACCCTCACCGACATCGCGGGCCGGCTCCGCCTCTCCCGCGAGCGGGTGCGCCAGCTCGAGAGCAGGGCCCTCCGCTCGCTGGCACGCGACCCCGCCCTGCGCGCGGGGAGCCTCGCCGCATGAGCCCGCGCGCCCCCGCCGGGCGCCCCCTGGACCTCGTCGTCATCGGCTCCGGCCCCGCCGGACGCCGGGCGGCCGTCGAGGGGGCGCGGCTCGGGGCCCGCGTCGCCCTCGTGGAGCGGCGCGGCGCCCTGGGCGGCGCCGTGACCGGCGCCGGCACCCTCCCGTTCCGCACCCTGCGCGCCGCGGCCCTCGAGCTGGCCACGGCGCGACGCGCACGTGGCCACCGCGCCGGCGCCGAGCGCCCCACGACCGTGGACGACCTGCTGTGGCGGGCCGGGCGCGTCGTGGACGGCGAGCGCGACACGATCCGCGACGAGCTGCGCCGCGAGCACGTCGAGGTGCTCGACGGGGCCGCGGCCTTCACGGGACCGCACACCCTCCTCGTCGACTCCCCCCGCGGCGCCCGGGCCGTGGCCGCCGAGCGCGTGGTGATCGCGGTCGGCACCGTGCCCGTGCGGCCCCCCGGCGTGGATTTCGACGACCGCAGCGTCCTGGCCGCCGACGGCCTCGTGCGCCTGCGCGAGGTCCCCCGCACCCTCACCGTCGTGGGCGCCGGCCTGGCCGGCCTGGAGGCCGCCTCGGTGGCGGCCGCCCTCGGCGTGTCCGTCACCCTCATCGACCGCGGGCCCGGCCCCGACGCCCGCATCGACCACGAGATCGCCGCCGCGCTCGTCTACCACCTGCGCGGCCTGGGCGTGACCGTACGCCTGGGCGCCGAGGTCACGGGCGTCACGCGGCCCGATCCCGGCACGGCCCTCGTGCACCTCGCCGATGGCGGGGAGATCGCCTCCGACGCGGTCATCCACGCCACCGGGCGCGTCGGCGCCACCGGGGCGCTCGGCCTGGAGGCCGCCGGCCTGCGCGCCGGCCCCGGGGGCCTGATCCCGGTCGACGACGACCTGCGCACCGCGGTCCCCCACATCCTCGCCGCCGGCGACGTGGCCGGCGCGCGCGGGCGTGCCGCCGAGGCGGTCGACCAGGGACGCCGCGCCGCCCGCGCCGCCCTCGGGGTGCCCGCGCCGCCGGCCGCCGCCCCCGCGCCGCTCGGCGTCGCCACGGTGCCCGAGATCGCCTCCGTCGGTCCCACCGAGCGCCAATTGGCCCTCACCCGGACGCCCTATGTGCGCGGCGTCGCCGACTTCGGCGCGCTCGTGCGCGGCGAGCTGTCCGGCGAGCGCACGGGCCTGCTGAAGCTCCTGGTGGACCCCGGTACGCGCCGCGTGCTCGCGGTGCACATCTTCGGTGCAACAGCCACGGAGCTCGTGCACGTGGGCCAGGCCGTCATCGCGTCCGGGCTCACCATCGACTACCTCGTGGATGCGGTGCCGGACATCGCCACGTTCGCCGAGGCCTACGCCGTGGCGGCCCGCGATGCGTCATCGCGTGTGCGACTCGGCGATGTTCACCGATGCGACGCCCAGGCGGCCGCTCGTACGTTGGCCTCGTAAGCCGACCCCGCCGCCACCCCCTCAGGAGAACCCGCGATGAGCACCACCCTCCCCACCATCACGACGACGCCGGCCCCGGCCGTCTGGGCCCCGTGCCCGACCTGCTGGGGGCAGCGGCGCATCTACGTGGACCACAACGACGAGGGCCTCGTGCCCCACACCTGCCCGGCCTGCCTGGGCATCGGCGAGACGCTCGTCGCGACCGGATCGGAGGCGTGATGACCACCGCGCAGCTCCCCATCGCCGAGCACGGCGTCATCGGCGACCTCCGCACGGTCGCCCTCGTGGGCACCGACGGCGGCATCGACTGGTGCTGCTGGCCGCGCTTCGACGCCCCGAGCGTCTTCGCGTCCCTCCTCGACGCCGAGCGCGGCGGGCACTTCCGCATCGCGCCGGCCGCCGGGTGCGCGACCCGCCAGCTCTACTTCCCGGACACCAACGTCCTCATCACCCGCTTCCTCTGCCCGCGCGGCGTCTGCGAGCTGCAGGACATGATGCCGGTGCCCGACGGCGACGCCCCCCAGCGCATCGTGCGCCGCGTCGTCTGCGTGCGCGGGCGGATGCGCCTGCGCCTCGAGTGCGAGCCGCGCTTCGACTACGGCCGCGCCGCCCACACGGCCGCGGTCGGTCCCGACGGGGCCGTGTTCCGCTCCCCGGACCTCTCCCTGGCCCTGTCCTCGCCGGTCCCGCTCACGGTGACCGATGGCGGCGGCGTCGAGGCCGAGATCGAGCTGAGCGCCGGCGAATCCGTGACGTTCACCCTGGCCGAGCCCGTGGACGGCGCCCCCGTCGCCCCGCTCGACGACCGGGCCTCCGAGGAGGTCCTGGACGACACGATCCGCTTCTGGCTCGGCTGGATCGCCGGGTGCCGGTACACCGGCCGCTGGCGCGAGATGGTCAACCGCTCGGCCCTCACCCTGAAGCTGCTCACCTACGCGCCGACCGGCGCCATCGTGGCCGCCCCCACCACCTCCCTCCCCGAGCAGATCGGCGGCGGGCGCAACTGGGACTACCGGTACACGTGGATCCGCGACTCCGCGCTGACCCTCGACGCGCTCATCCGCCTGGGCTTCGCCGACGAGGCCCGCGGGTTCGCCGGGTTCCTCCTGGAGCGGTTCCGCTCCGCCGAGGACGGTGGATCCGGCCCCCTGCGGATCATGTACCGCATCGACGGCTCGCCGCTCGGGCCCGAGCAGGAGCTCGACCACCTCTCCGGCTACCGCGACTCCCTGCCCGTGCGCATCGGCAACGCGGCCGACGACCAGCTGCAGCTCGACATCTACGGCGCGATCATCGACGTGGCCCACCTGGCCGAGCGCCAGGGCGCCCGGATCGCCTACGACGGCTGGCGCTCCATCGCCCGCTGCGCGGACTGGATCTGCGACCACTGGGACGAGCCGGACGAGGGCATCTGGGAGACGCGCGGCGGCCGCCGGCGCTTCACCCACTCGCGCCTCATGTGCTGGGTCGCCCTGGCCCGCGCCATCTCCATCGCCCGCGAGCGCTCACTGCCGGCCGACCTGCCGCGCTGGACCGCCGTCCGCGACCGGGTGTTCGGCTGGCTGATGGAGGAGGGCTGGAGCGACGAGCGCGGCGCCTTCGTGCAGCACGACGGCTCCGACGTCCTCGACGCCTCGGTCCTGCTCATGCCGCTGCTCGGCTTCATCTCCCCCACGGACCCGCGCTGGCTCTCGACGCTCGACGCGATCACCTCGGACCTCGTCTCGGACAGCCTGGTCTTCCGCTACGACCCCGAGGCCTCGCCCGACGGCATCGACGGCGACGAGGGCACCTTCACGATCTGCTCGTTCTGGTACGTCGAGGCCCTCGCCGCGGCCGGCCGCGTCTCCGAGGCCCGGCTCGTGTTCGAGAAGATCCTCACCTACGCGAACCACCTGGGGCTCTTCTCCGAGGAGATCGGCCCGAGCGGGGAGCTGCTCGGCAACTTCCCGCAGGCGTTCACCCACCTCGCCCTCATCCGCGCGGCGATCGCGCTGGACGAGCGGCTCACGCCCGGCGCCCACCCCTTCGCGGAGCTCGCCATGGCGTGACCCCCACCTCCACGGGCCTCAGGAGCCGGGCGCCTCCACCCGGAGGTGCTCGGTGAGGCCGGTGATCTCCAGCACGTGCGTGACCGCCGCGCTCGGGGCCCGGAAGGTGAGCCCCGGGCGCGTGCGCTGCAGCTCGATCAGCACCCGCAGGCCGCGGGAGTCGATGAAGCCGACGCCCGCCAGGTCCACGACCACGTCGGATCCGTCCTCCGCGCCGACCTCCGCGAGGCGGGCCGGCAGCAGCTCTGTGGCCGCCACGTCCAGCTCACCGTGGATCGCGTACAGCTCGGTCGCGCCCTCCCGGGTGAGGCGGCCGCGCAGGCTGCCCCCCAGGCCATCCGGAAACTCCGACACGCCACCCCTCTCCCGGGCTCCTACCTCTACGGGTCCGCGGACCCTACCGGGCCGGACGGGAACCCTTCCCCCGGGGCCCCCGGCGCGCTACACCCGGTGGTGCACCTGGCCGTGACCCCGCCCGGTTCCCGCAGAGACACCGGACGAGGGGAACGAGCGTGTTCGAGATAGGTGACGAGGTCGAGGTGGTCACGGACGCCCCCGTGGCGCGCGGGTCGCTCGTGAACCTGCATCCCGGCGACCGCGGGATCGTGGAGGGCGTGAGCGGGGAGTACGTCCGGGTGCGCGTCGCCGGCTACCCCATGCTGATCAGGGCGTCGGTCCTCAGGATCGTGAGGTCGATCCCACCCGCCGCATCGGCATGATCCGCGAGGCCTCCGGGGCGTCGAGGAAGGCGCGCACCAGGGGCACCACCACCTCGGGCCGCTCGTGGAGGAGGAGGTGGGAGGTGCCGGGCACGACGGCCAGTTGGCCGTCGTGCAGCGCGCGGTAGAGCGCGACGGTGTGCTCCAAGGTGACGACGTCGTCGTCCGCCGCGATCACCAGCACCGGCGCCCCGATCCCCGCCACCCCGTGCAGGGTCAGCCCCGGCCCCTCCGCCCCCATGGCGCAGACCTTGCGGTGGAATGAGGGCCATCCCGCGGCCCCGTCCGGTGAGAGCGCGGCATGCGCATCCCGTATGGGCGCGAGCCCCGGGGCGTCCGGGTCCGGATCCTCCAGCCGGGCGACCATCGCGGGCTCAAGCCCGTCCCGGTCGAGGTTCCCGCTGATCGCGACGACGGACCTCACGAGCTCCGGCCGCCGGATCGCCAGCTCCAGCGCGACGTCCGCCCCGTCGCTGTAGCCCACGAGGTCCGCCGGCCCGAGCGCCAGCGCGTCCAGCACGGCAGCCGTCTCGTCGGTCATGGCGCGATAGGTGTACGGCCCCTCGACGTCGGCGGTGCGGCCGTGGCCCCGCCGGTCCGGGGCGACGACGCGGCGGTCCTGGGCGAGCGCGGTGATGAGGTCGGCGTGGTCCTCCGACGACTCCAGCCCCCCGTGGAGGACCACCGTCGCCGGGCCCTCCCCCACGTCGTGAACGTGCACGGGGAACCCGGGTGCGTCGATGACGGGCATGCGGATCGCGTTCCCGATGGGTCCGGCGGGGAAACGGGAAGGCCCCGGCTGAGGGATTCGTGTCCTAGCTCAGCCCCATGACCTCTCGGCAGCGCGAACTGAGTCGGTAGCCAGTGGAGGTTGGCCACATCACCTCGATGCGGCGGTCCTGTTCGAGGTACAAGAGCCACCGTCCAGGGACTGGACGGTCGGAGAGGAAGACAAGGGTCGCTCCGGGATCCGCAACCCTGAAGTATCGGTACTCGTAGAGCTGCCCCACGGCCTGACGAATCGCCTCAGACCAGGAGCTCACGATCTTGGCCTCGATGATCATTGGAGGCTTCAGGATCCCGAGGTCGATAGCGGCGTTTCGACCCGGAATCAGACCCTGCTCGGCAAGCCACGACGCGCAAGCATTGACGAGGGATTCGTGGTTTCGCTGACGGGTACGCGGTCCACCAGCGAGTCGCACGACGTAGTCGGTATCGGCCTTCGGCTGGAAGGGATCGAGAAAAGCAACCGGGACTCGACCAGTGCGGCTTCGCTGAACTGGACGGTCTCGGGGGACAGCAGACTCGCTGGCCGCCGAGACCTGATGCAACAAGTCGCCCGCAAGCCCGTCCCGACCGAACAGGATCAGCGCTAGGGCATTCGGCAACTTGGTGAAGTAGTTGCTCATCATCCGGAGCGCGGCGGGGTCGGCCGTGAACTGGAACGGGAGATAGAGCGGGGAGCCGAAGCGAGAGCCGAGCTCGTCGCGTAGCCCGTAGATCTCAGTGGCCTTCGATCGGAGAAACGCCAGATCCACGGGCGCTGCGATCGGTTCGAAGCCCTCAAGGGACACCCGATAGAGCCCGCTCTCATCCACGACCGCGGCGTCACGGGCCCAGCTGCGCCCAACGAATCGGCTCTCGCGCGCGTTGTAGTGGTAGATGCGGTCACCAGATTGGACCGACCCAACTAGGTCGTACCAGGGGTTTCGACGGCCTCGGTCGTCCGTGGTCGGCGAGAACAGGAACGTCCCTATGCCAGGCTGTTTGCGGATCTCGACCCAGGACCGCTCGGACGGCTCGTTGTCCCACCAGTAGGCCACCAGCAGCACCTCGTTCCCTTAGGTCCAACTGGCGCCTGCGGGACGACCTTGAGTCCTCATTCCCGCCGCCCGACCAGCGGAATGCCCCCGGCAGGAATCGAACCTGCGACACCAGGTTTAGGAAACCTGTGCTCTATCCACTGAGCTACGAGGGCGCGCCCGGAGGATAGCCCCGCCGGGGCCCACAAACCCACGGGGTCCCCCCGACGGTTATCCTCGCGCCATGTCTGACGGACTGGTGATCATCGGGTACGACGGCTCGGAGACCGCGGACCACGCGATCCGCGAGTCCGGGAAGGCCCTCGGGGCACGCGACGCGCTCGTCGTGGTGGTCTGGGAGGCCGGAGCCGCGTACGAGTCGTTCGAGGCGGCGACCTATCCGGGCGCGGCGGTGGACCTGCCTGCGGCGGCGGCCATCGACGAGGCCCTGTACGAGGGCGCCAAGGGGACCGCCGCGAAGGGGGTGGCGGCCGCCACGGAGGCCGGGTTCGCCTTGGCGGAGGGCATCGTCACCGCCGACGAGCGCTCCGTGGCCACGACGCTCGCCCACCTGGCGGAGGAGCGCGGCGCGGCCCTCGTGGTCGTCGGCGCGCGCGGGCACTCGCGGGTGGAGCGGTTCTTCCTCGGGAGCACCTCCCAGGCGATCCTCCAGCACTCCCCGTGCCCCGTCCTCGTGGTCCCGGCGGTCCGGGACTAGCGTCCGGATGTTCGGGCGGGGCGGGGGCGGCAGAGGCAGGAAGGACCTGGCCGAGGCCGAGCTCCGCCTCGAGCTGACGCGCCTCGACGGCCTGGACCTGGACGACCTGGGCGACGAGGTGCTCCCTCGCCTCTTCGGCCCGGGGGGCCAGGCGGACGACGAGGGCGTCGTCGAGATGTGGCGCATCCTCATGCCCTTCGACCCCTGGAACACGGGCGGCTTCCCCGGCATGCCGAAGGAGATCCGGAGGGAGTTCCTGCTGCTCGTCGAGGAGGGGATCCAGAACCTGGAGCACCGCGGCCTCGTCTACCTCCGCGTCACCGGCCGGGACCAGACGTCCGTGGACATCCGGCTCACCCGCGCGGGGCGCCGGGCGCTCGGGACCACCACCACCGGCTAGGCGGCGGCGCCCGCCAGGTAGGGCAGCCAGGCGTTCGGCTGGCGGGGCGCGGCGACGGCGATGAACACGTCCGGCCGCGGCGGGCGCGGGCTGGTGCGCGGCCGCATGTCGATCTCGGCCGGCAGGCGGTTTCCCTTGCGCAGGTTGCACGGCGCGCAGGCGGTCACGACGTTGTCCCACGACGACCGGCCACCGCGGGACCGCGGGATGACGTGGTCCATGGTCAGGTGCGTCCCGGCGCCGCAGTACTGGCACTCGTAGCCGTCCCGCGCGAACACGGCGCGCCGGGAGATCTTGCGCGACTCGTGGCGCGGCACCCGCACGAAGTAGACGAGGCGGATGAC
>VFQR01000378.1_pt1 | contig 69112 bp, 76 predicted proteins | sample 3512321 | NCBI WGS metagenome assembly VFQR01 (sample SAMN10412374, study PRJNA504923) | tailings metagenome | isolation source: Relicate 3 Philex TSF1 revegetated site | place: Philippines: Tuba, Benguet | collected 2017-08-29 | reverse complement strand
ACCAAACCATTCACGGCGAGCATCGCGATCAGTCGGATCAAGGACGCGACTAGATTCATGGAAGGATATTTGCACGTTCCAGTTCGAATGCACAGCCAAATTGCCGTGATTGCGAAGTGTGGATTTTGGTTTGGTTTACCCACGCTTATTCGTCCGCCATCACCGTCCCACGTCGCTCGCTTTGCTCCAGAGCAGTGGTCGGGTTTCCACAATCGGGCAGCAGGTCACTTCACGTGCGGGAGAATGGCGGCATCTCTTCCTCCGCCGTGCGCCAGATCCAGGCGCCGATTTCCGGCCGCGACGAGATCAGTTCTTCCAGGGCCTCGTCGTAAGCGTCGTCCGCCGAAGGAGGAACGACATAGAGGGCGATCGGCCGCGATTGCCGCTGCAGCATTGCAGACGCGGTTGGTGTTTCTGCCGCCAAATTGTAGCGCAACCCTTTGACGCTGCGATCACTCAACTTGGCCAGCGTGTCGACCAGCCTCTTCTCGTAAGCGGAGTCGTAGGGCACCCAGTTTTCGGCGACGACCATGAGCGCCATGTCCTCGACGACCGCAAGCCCAGCGGGCGTCAGCCCGAACGTCGCGATCGCCATCAGGTGAGAAGCCTCGTCCGCGTCCCACAGCGCCAGCTCGTTCTCGAAGCGACCCTTCAGACGCGAATACAAACTTTCGTCCAGCAGCAACGGAAAGTCCGGCATGTGCTTGACGATCAAGCGGTGGCCGCTGCGTGTCGGAGCAAAATCCTTGACCTCGCCCACCAGGATCATCAATTTGCGTGGCCCGCCCTTCGGCGGAAGTGCCGGGATAAGCGCCGCGGTACGGCGTTGCTCAATCGCAGCCTTGTCTACTGCCCTAAACGTTTCTGGCACGAAGAGAATTTCACCGAGCGGTCCGCCCTTCACCATCATCTGGCTCGCGGCCTCGATCAGGTGCCAACGAATATTCCACCAATGACGTTTGCCAGCCCACCGTGAGGTCCAGGCAGTCAGCTCGGCCTGATGCCAGAGATAGTGGAGCACGCTGCGCAACGAAAGCTTCTTTGCTTCGCCAGCGATGGTATCGGTCGCGTTTGCTCCAACGCTTGGCGCAGCCCGTGTGCCGATTTTCGTCAGACTGAAAGCAACTTTGAGGGCGGACATCCCGCTCTCCAGATCGACCTGGATCGCGCTTCCCATCAACACGCCGAGACCCGACAGCTCGTCGGGCGGCTCGTAAGATGGACAAGCCGGATCGTGCCCGCCACCGGACATCGGCATGCGCTTGACGATGTACTGCTCTCCGACCTCGGCAATATACATCGCGAGCCCCGGCTCTTTGCACAGGCAGAGCGGTCGAACGCGCTTACGGTAAGCATTAGCCAACGCGCTCTGAAAGTCCGGCGCAGCCTCTTCGATCACCTGCTCAGCAAGTCTGAATCGTCGCATCGCCTCCATCGCTCCGGACGCCGCCGCATCCCCTGCTTCTCATTGATTCACGGTTTCGGCGGCGACGCAACCTTGAACAGTGGAGATGGGAGCGCTGCCGCGGCGCCCGCGCGCTTCGGGGGCGAGCTTGCACGGGCAGAGGGAGAGAGGAGGCCGGGACGCGGTGGCGGGCCGAGGCCAGGAGAGAGGCTCCCGGCGCCCGTCGCGGAGAACGATCATGACACATGTGGAAATCCAGGCGCCGGCGCGCAGCGTATCCAACGGCTACAAGGTCGATGTCAGTCGCGGCCAGCGCATCGGCCGCGTGTCGTCGGAATGGTTCAACCGTCCCGACGATGAGCGCTACCTGTCCCTGACCGACCTCAACAATGCGGTGAGGCGGCGGTCCGAACGCAGCAAGACCCGGATCGTCGAAAGCGAGGCGATCCGCGTCGAAGCATCCCGCGACAATCCTGAGCGATTGGCGTTGATGCTGCCCGATGCCCACGCGCCGGTTGCGCCGACGCACTGGAGCTTTGGCCAGCTCGCAAGTTTGGTCGGCGCGCCTGCGACCTATCTGCGGCAGCTGCCCGCGGCGCTTGCCGGGATCAATCTGCAATATGGCCTTTCCACCCACCGCGCCGAGCAGGTCAAAACGCTCGAGATCGAGAACGGTCGCCTCGAACTTCGGGCGGTCACGGGCCCGGACTACGGCAGGATTTTCGATCACGAACTCGTCGAAGCGGTGCAGAAGATCGCCGGCAACGGCACCGGCGACACTCGCTGGAAAGTACCGGGTGTGCTTGACTGGTCGACCAGTATCTACAATCCCAATGTCGATATTTCGAGGGACACGACGACGCTTTATGCGTCCGACCGCGACATCTTCGTCTTCCTGGTCGATGATCTGAACCCGATCGAGGCCGGGCGGCTACCGAACGGGGAACCTGATCTGTACTTCCGGGGATTCTACGCCTGGAACAGCGAAGTCGGCTCGAAAACACTAGGAATTGCAAGCTTTTAGCTGCGGGCTGTGTGTTGTAACCGGAATCTCTGGGGCGTTGAGGATTTCCAGGAAATCACTATCCGGCATTCCAAGTATGCCGCCTCGCGCTTCGCCCTGGAAGCCGAACCGGCGCTGATCCAGTTCGCGGAATCGTCGCCAATGCCCTTCGTCAACGGCATCAAGGCTGCGCGTGAACGCGTCGTTGCCCGCAATGACGACGATCGCACGGCATTCCTGCGCAAGCGCGGATTCTCAAAAGGCGAAACGACGAAGATCATCGATGCCGTACTCACCGATGAAGGCCATCCGCCGGCATCGGTCTTCGATTTCGTGCAGGGCATCACGCGTGTCGCGCGCGACAAGCAGCACCAGGATGTTCGCCTCGATATGGAAGGCAAGGCGAAGAAGCTCCTCGACCTCGTCCACTAGTCTTGCTCAAACCTGTGATCCCTGCACAACTCGCTGCCGGTTCAGCACCGCGTCGTTTCCAGCCATCCCCTCGCCCGAGGGGGGCTTTCGTCTTGACGGCTCTCCAGCAGGAGACTCCTCCCGCCTCATGAATCATAACCGCATGTTCGAGGCCCTGCGCAAAGCTGGACGGGTCGATGTCGCCGAACCGCATTGAGGCCGCCGGCCGGCGCCGGCGCTGGGGCCGCGAGAGGCAGAGGGCGGTGGGGAGGGTTCCTGACGGGTTTGGAGGTTCGGGGAGAGACCCTGGGCCGCCCGTCATGGAGACCCTGACCATGGCTAAAAGCGCCATTCAGAAGATCGCAATGAACCCCTCGGAGAACATCGCCTACGACAAGCTGGTTCTCTCGCAGGAAAATGTCCGTCGGGTAAAGGACGGCGTCACCATCGAGCAGCTCGCTGAGGACATCGGTCGGCGCAAGCTCCTGCAGAGCCTGAACGTGCGTCCCGTCCTCGATGGAGGCGGCGAGGAGACCGGCACCTACGAAGTGCCCGCCGGGGGCCGCCGCTATCTCGCGCTCGGCATACTCGTCAAGCAGAAGCGCCTGGCGAAGAACGAGCCGATCCCCTGCATCGTGAATCGCAGTGGAACGACGTCGGCGCAAGAGGACTCGCTTGCCGAGAACGTGCATCGTGAGAACCTGCATCCACTCGACCAGTTCCGCGCGTTCAAGGCACTGAAGGAGCAGGGTCTTGACGTGGAGGAGATCGCCGCCCGCTTCTTCGTATCGGCGGCGACCGTCAAGCAGCGGCTGAGGCTCGCCTCGGTCTCGCCAAAGTTGCTCGAACTCTATGAGAAGGACGAGGCCCGCCTTGAGCAGATCATGGCCTTCTCGATCTCCGACGACCATGCCCGCCAGGAGCAGGTCTGGGAGCGCATCTCCCGCAACCCGCACATGCAGGAACCCTATTACATCCGGCGCCTGCTGACCGAGACCACGGTTCGTGCCGATGATCGCCGTGCGGTCTATGTCGGAGCCGAGGCATACGAGGCTGCCGGCGGCGTCATATTGCGCGACCTATTCGAGCAGGACTCCGGCGGCTGGTTCCAGGATGCCGCCCTTCTCGAGCAGCTGGTCTTCGACAAGCTCAAGGTGGACGCCGAGACCATCCGCGCCGACGGATGGAAATGGGTCGAGGCGGCGATCAGCTTCCCCTACGGGCATACCTCCGGCATGCGGCGGGTCTATGCCGAGCCCGCGGAAATGAGTGCCAAGGAGATCGCCCGCTACGACGCCGTGAAGGCCGAGTATGATGCCCTCGACGCCAAGTATGCGGAGATGGAGGATGACGACCAGGAAATCGAGGACAAGCTCGATCAGCTTGGCGCCGAGCTCGACGGTTTCAGCGATCGTCCCCAAGCCTACGATCCGGTGCAGAAGGCCATTGCCGGTGCGTTCTTGACCCTCGGCGCCAACGGCCAGCGGCAGGTCGAAGCCGGCTTCGTCCGTCCGGAGGATGAGCCCCGGGCCGAGGTGGACGATGACGAGGAGGCCGACGGCGCGGATCGCGAAGCGTCGCAGTCCGACGAGGATGGCACTGGTGGTGTCGTCGTCAACGGCCGGTCCACGAACGGTGCAACCGACGCCCCCGAGGAGCCCGAGGAAGAAGGCATCAAGCCCCTGCCGGAACGGCTTGTCTTCGATCTCACAGCACAAAAGACGCTGGCGTTGCGCAACGCGCTGGCGAGCGACGTCGACATCGCCTTCGTCACCGTTCTCCATGCCCTCGTGCTGCAGGTGTTCTACCGTTTCGCCAAGGACAGCTGCCTCGAGCTCACCCTGACGAGCAACAGCTTCGGCCAGGTCCAGGGTCTCGCCGAGACCCCCTGGGCGAAAGAGATCGCCGAGCGCCACGAGGCATGGGACCGAGATATGCCGGACAGCGACAAGGTCTGGGAGTTCCTGCTCAGCCTGGACGAGGCAAGCCGCAAGGCACTGCTCGCGCACTGCGTCTCGCTCTCGCTCAATGCCGTCGTCGAGCCCTGGAACAGGCGGCCGGGTGCGCTTGCCCATGCCGATGCGCTCGCATCCACGCTTGGCTTCGATATGGTGACGGCCGGGTGGGAACCCACCGTCGACAACTATCTCGGTCGGGTCACCAAGACCCGGATCGTCCAGGCGGTGCGCGAGGCCCGCGGCGAGGACTCCGCGCAACTGATCGATCACATGAAGAAGGATCTGATGGCCCGTGAGGCCGCCCGCCTTCTCGAAGGGTCGAACTGGCTGGCCGAGCCCCTGCGCCTCGCTGGTGACGATGCGTCGGTCGATGCCAGCGAAACCTTCACCGAGGATGTGACGGACGATACTGCTCTCGACGGCGATGCCGCCGAGCTGCCGGCCTTCCTAGTCGATCCAGCATCGGAGGAACAGTCCGTCGTCGACGAGGACACAGACCACCTCGAGGCCGCCGAGTAATAGGTCTCCCGCTTCGCACCGGGCCCGGCATCATCGCCGGGCCCTTTTTCGTTTTCCGACATGGAGAGATCCACATGTCAGCCCATACAATTTACGATTGCGCCAGCCTGGGAAGTGTCATTCGGTACTTCGACTCCACCCCGAAACCACCAGCGCGCTTCACAAAAAAGCTGGTCACCTGGGAAAGTCGCAACGGCACCGGTCGCCTCGTGAAAAAGAACCGCCGCGAACGCGAGCGACATATAGCGCACCGGCCTATTTTACCCTGCATCAGGGTGATTTTGGAGAAGGCGGCGTCATCGTCGTCTCGGTTCGCCGGACTTACTCCGTCGAGAGCGACCTGCGTTTCGAGATCGTCGAACGTCCTTCGATCGGCATGGTCCGCGTGCTGCAGGATCTCGGCGACAGCCCGGAACTGCTGCATCTCGCTCTGAACCGCGAGGCGGCCGAACGCTGGCACGCGAACAACCAATATAGCCGAGCCTATCTCGAAGAAGTCTCCGCCGACGAGATCGGCGCCGACATCATCGAGGGCCGCTCGGCCGCCTGACTTCCACACCACATAAACCCAACCCAGGACGGGCCCGGGATCGCGCGAGCGATCGCCGGGCCTGTTCCGTTTTCATGGAGATCGACATGTTCGACTGGACCAGGAGCTGCTCCTATGACGAGCAGCAGAAAAGACGTTTTCACACGACAGCCCGCTCGCGGCTGAAGAAGCTCGCTGCCGAATTGGCCCTCCCGCTAGGATCTTATGACCTGCGTTCCAACAAGGCGGGCATCGCCGTCTCCGGCGAAATTACCTTGCACCATGACCGCGCATACATCCAGGTCGGCCAGTTCGGCATGTCCTCGGGCCACGGCATCCTGATCCGCACCTGCAAGGGCCGCGAGGATTATACCGGCGGAGCCAACCACTTCGTTGCGCTGAGAATGCTCGACGATGTTCCGGCGCTCGCCGCTGCCGTCCGCGCCATCACCGGTGTCGGACGCGATGCCGCACAGTCCGCCGATCGCCGCGCCGCCTGACGCAGCTCACCGAACCGTCACCCGCCGACAGTCACTCGCCGCGATACCCCGCGGCGGGAGGCTCGGCTATTCCGGAGACATGTGATGTCTACCCATCCCCTATTTCGAAAGGTGTTCGAAGGCGTCGCGACCCGGTCGCAGATGTTCGCCTTCTTCAATCGCCACGGTGATACGCCCGGTGTCGATCCCCTGTCCGGCATTCCATATGCATCGGAATGGTTCGAAATCTCGGCCAGGGAATACCAGTTCATGCTCGGTCTGTTGCCGCCGCTCTTCCAGCGAACCGGCATGTTCGGCATCTCCGAATACAAGGCAGGCAATGTCACCAGCGTCTTCTTCGCGATCAGGATCCGCGGCCGCGAACGCTGGTTCCACGGCTTCTGCGATTTGACCGACAAACGCAGTCCAGACGCCATGCGCGCAGCGATCATCGCCCATGAGATGGGCGCCGTCGACAGCATGTGAGGAAAAGCTCGAGGCGATCTGGTCCGCCACGCATGCCGACTTCAGAAGCATCGCCGGCGAGGCCAACCTCGATGCCTGGCCGCCGGAACATTGGGGCAAGCGGACCATCCTTATCGACGTCGCGGGGCAGGGTACCACCCTCAAGCTTCTGGAGGATTTGACCGACGATGAGATCGACAGCCGCATGCCGGCAGTCGACGCACGGTCGAGGAGGGGAGGAGGCAACGATGCGGAACCATCGTAAACAGTCGCCGCAGGCGGACAAGCCGACCTGGGAGGCCCACTCGACCTACACCGCCGACCTTAGCATTCCGGACAGACGCCAGTACCGTCGCACACCGCCCGGCTCCCCGACCGTCGCCGATCTGGTGAGGCCCGGCGATACGGTCTCGACCTCCTACAGCACCGGCGGTGTCTTGGTCGAGGTGAAGGAATACTTCTATGCGGCACCGACGGGCGAAAGGCCGTCGCATTTCACCATCGTCATGTGCCTCCCGATCGTGCCGCAAAATACCGAGATACCGATTGTCACTGGATTAACGAGTGCGTTGCGGTCGAAAACCGCATTCTGATGCTGTTCGACGCCAGTATGGACGAGGTCTTCGTACTCGAACGTACCCATCCGAGCGAATCCCGTTCTCGCCGCACCATCGTGATCACCTAGACGCTCGATCGACCAGGACGACATTACCGGCCGTCGCTGCCGGTCTGCAGGCGCATCCCGCATACCCATCCGCCGTGTCGAACCAACCGCCGGTCGTTCGACGAGCGCGATAGCACGCGATCTAATCTTTTTCGTTCCTTCCCACGAGGTCTTTCAGTCAAGGAGAAACCCATGTCACGCCTCAACGATCCGGACGATTTCCGTGGTCGGGTCAACTACGCCGCTCAGGTAATCTCCTACGGACGACGTCCGACCCGTGCTTTCGACAATTGCTTCGAAAACTATGATGGCGATGAAGTCGCGACCGTGATCCTGCGCCGCGCGAAAAACAACGCCCGTCTGGCTGCCAACCTCCATCGCTATCTCAGCCTCGCGTCCATCGAGGCTGCCGCAGAACGGCTGGCCGATGTTTCCATCAGAAGATTGCTCGAAGTGGCGCGACAAACACGCGCGCGCCGGACGGCCGAATTCGACGCCTGGCTTGAACAGCAACGGATGACCGATGCCGTCGAAATCCGCGTGACGATCGCAGGCGCACGGACCCCTTCATGACCAACGATCCGCCCGCGCACGTCGCTACGCGAGTTCTTAGACGCAAATCGAGGTGCCGGGGACCGAGCCGGCAATCGTGAGGCTTCTTCTCTCCCTTGTTGGCACTGACGCCGGGCATCGCCTTTTTACGACTGGAGCGAGACCATGCCAAGATTCACAATCGAGACCACCTACCGCATTCCTTATTACCGGCATGGCGTTTATGACGCCGCCACGCCCGAGGAAGCGTGCCGGCTCGCCATCGAGGATGACGATTGGTCATGCGAACAGCCCGATCATGAGTGCGACGGTCCCACCTATGTCACGGGCATCTGGAAAGGCGGCGGCGCTGCCTATGAGGGCGAGGACATCCCGGTGCCCTCGCATTTCTACGACCCGATCCAGCGCAAGGCCGATCATTTCTCTGAGTTGGTCGACCAACTCGCCTTCGTCGCGCAGCCGATGGGTATCTCGAAGGTGGACTTCGGACGCTGGCTGCCAAAAGCGATAAGGGCGGTTGAGAAGGCCAGGGCGATCATCGAGGAGCGCTGTGATCCTGACGAGACGAATTGACGATCACGTCAGCGGCGCAGCGCCTTTGGCAGCCGTCGTTTCCAACGCTGTCCTCGCGGCAGGGTCGGTTCATCACGCCGCCTTACCCGTTTGCGGGATTGCCGCGCTGGTTGTTCGGCAGTGTCCTTTGGAGCGCCCACGCCACTCTGCAGTCCGACATCGTCGGAATGGCGTTCTTCGCCTTCGGAGGATACCTCTTGCCCCGCCTCAAGGACATCCACGCGGTCACCAGCGGGCACAGGATTAATCTGGGGCCGCCCGCTGGGCGGTTCCGAACTGCTGACAGGGTCGCGGAGTGGATCCCCCGCAATAGCGGAAAGATCCAGGTCGCCCCAGATCGAATGCCGTTTCGCCGGATTGCCACGCTTTTTCTTGACTTCCACGACGAACGGTCGGGCAGGCCGCTTCATACACTTGGTCCTTGATGAGAATCGATCCGGTCGACGGATCCACACTCATTTACGTCGCCGGTAACCAGCGGTCCACCATCTCCGCGCCCCGAAAGGCACAGCGCGAACCCGCACATCGACCTCAGATGCGGGACGTCCCTTTCGCCCACAGCTAGCCCCGACTCCGGTCTGACCTGGCACGACTTCTGCACGGACCCGGTCCGAAACCAGACGTTCCGCTACTGACCTTATTATAGGAGATTCCCATGCCGACCTATCGACTCAGTTCGAGCCGGCTCGTTCATGCTCCAGGCCTGATCGAATGGGCAATCAACGCCTATGCCTTCCCGCGCCATCGCACCGCAATCCTGCGTGTCGTCACGGAAACATGGCCCGGCCTGCCGGAAGAGCACGCTGTCCTCCTTCTCTCCCAGGGGCTTTCCTACCAACTCGACGACGACACCGTTGTCCTCGACGTTCCGGAAAGCAGCGACATAGCCTCGCCTGCCAATATCGGCCCCCGCGCGACGTCCGGCAAGGCACGGAAGGTGGAGCAATGACCGAGTATGTCGTCAAGCTCCGCTTCTGGCTTCGTTGCTGGGACAGCATGACAATCGACGTCGACAATGACGCCGACGCGATTGCGATGGCTCCGCAGGTCGCCCGCAAGATGATGCTTTCGGCGAGCGTTCCGGAGTCCATCGAGGCCGATGAGCGCTGCGAGGGGCTCATCTCTTACATCGACCGCGTCGACGCGGAGGGCCGCAACGAGGTCGCCGAGGCGATCGCGTTCGACGGCGGGCGTCCCCTTTTCCCATAGGCGGCGACCCTGATTGCGCGCCTCGTGCAACTTGAGGTCGATGGCGTGCAGGGCGAGGCCGACCTGCGTCGACTTCTCACAGGCTTCGTGCTGGAAGCGCGCGACATGTCGCCGGTCGTTCCGCCGTGGTCCGGACCGAGTGGCAAAGGCCACAGCTAGCCGCCACTCCAGAAGTCCTTCGCCGGTTCTCTCCGTCTGCGTCGCTGGAGGGAGAGCGAGGCCGGGAGGAGTGCGGCCTTGCCGGTGCGGAGAGTGTGCGCCGGCGGGGCGGACACTCTCGCTCGAAGGACATTTCCATGAATATCGTCACGACCACATCGGCCGTCGCCCGCACGGCCGCTCCCCTTGCCACGCCGCCAACCGGCACCGTCGACACCGCCCAGGCAATCAACCAGGCGGCAGAGCGGCTCTTGCCCCTTCTGGAACAGGGCAAGCCGATCGCCACCGCGGACTTGCGCCTTGCCATGACCGACAGCTTCGGCGGCACCGATGCGCAAGGCTTCTGGGTCTGGAAGGACGCCTATGAGACGCTCGAAGCCGCCCAAATCCTGTTTCTGCGTCGCTTCGGCTCGGCGATCCTCTCACGCTCAAGCTCGCCGCAGGCGGCGCTGGCGATGATGAAACGCATTGCCGACCTTGTTCCCACCCACACGCGCCGCTCCGACGAGAGCCAGGCCATGCAACAGCTATCGACGCCGCTGCCGCTCGCCTTCGTCACCGCTCATGCCGCCGGGATGTCATCGTCGGATCTCGTTCTCGAACCCTCGGCCGGCACCGGCCTTCTTGCCGTCCATGCCGAGATTGTGCGGGCTTCGCTCGCGCTCAACGAGCTTGCCGCGACACGCGCCGATCTACTCGGCCTGCTGTTTCCACATGTTGTGGTTTGCCGGCACGATGCAGCCCATATCGACGATCATCTCGATCCAGCGGTCGAGCCGTCCGTGGTGCTCCTGAATCCACCCTTCTCCGTCGGCGCCTATGTCGACGGGCATGTCGCCGATGCGGCATGGCGACATTTGTCTTCGGCCTTTGCCCGCCTGCGCGCCGGCGGCCGCCTGGTCGCCATCACCGGCACCGGGCTTTCTCCCGAAAGCCCCAAATGGCGGCCCGCCTTCGAGCGACTGCAGCAGCAGGGTAGGGTGGTCTTCACGGCGGCGATCGATGGCCGCGTTTATGCACGTCACGGCACCACCGCCGAAACCCGCCTGACCATCATCGACAAAACACTAGCGTCCGATCCGACCTCATTTGTGGCGTCGCCGGGCAAGGCCACCGATGTCGAGACGCTGCTCTCCTGGATCTCCGACCTGCCGCCCCGCACGCCGGGCGGCTTTCCGGATTCGATCGGCGCCCTGTCGAACGGTATCCTGCGCAATGCCGCCATTCAGATGGCGGCGCGCTCGGCAGCCAGAGCCGTACCCATCGCAGCATCAGTGACTGAAGCGAAGCCCACGCGGCCGTCCCGTCCGATCGTCCGGGCGAAGCCCGCCCGTCCAGCCACAGTAGCGAGCACACCTGCCGTTCCTCTCACCTATGAACTGCGCGACTGGATGCCGGAGGACGGCGGCCGGCTCACCGACACGATCTACGAGCCGTATGCGCTGCAGTCGATCGAGATCCCACGCGCCAAACCCCACCCGACACCGCTGGTCCAGTCCGCGGCGATGGCAGCGGTCGCGCCGCCAAAACCATCGTATCGGCCGTTCCTCCCTGACCAGATCATCGACGAAGGCCTCCTGTCCGACGCCCAGGTCGAGAGCGTCATCTATGCCGGCGAAGCCCATTCCGGCCATCTCGCCGGCGCCTGGACGGTCGACGAAACCTGCGATGTCGTCTCGGCCGCGCCCGAAGGCGCCGAGAACGCCGTCCGCTTCCGCCGTGGATGGTTCCTCGGTGACGGAACCGGCTGCGGCAAAGGAAGACAGGTTGCCGGCATCATTCTGGACAACTGGCTTCAGGGCCGATGCCGTGCGATCTGGATTTCCAAATCGGACAAGCTTCTGGAAGACGCCCAGCGCGACTGGGCAGCACTCGGCCAGGAGCGGCTGCTCGTCCAGCCGCTCTCGCGCTATCGGCAGGGCACACCGATCCGGCTTGCCGAAGGCATCCTCTTCACCACCTACGCGACGCTGCGCTCGCAGGAGCGCGAGGGCAAGAAGTCCCGGATCGCGCAGATTCTCGACTGGGTCGGCCAAGAGGCGGGGAGCGGCGAAGCCGCGACGGGGACAAGAAAGCCTTTCGACGGCGTCATCGTCTTCGACGAAGCGCACGCCATGGCCAACGCCGCCGGCGGCAAGAGCGAGCGCGGCGACGTCGCACCCTCGCAGCAGGGCAAGGCTGGCCTCAGGCTTCAGCATGCGCTGCCCGATGCCCGCGTCGTCTATGTCTCGGCGACCGGCGCCACCGCCGTCGAGAATCTGGCCTATGCCCAGCGCCTCGGCATCTGGGGCAGCGAGGATTTCCCGTTCGCCAACCGGGCCGAGTTCGTCTCTGCCATCGAGGATGGCGGTGTCGCCGCGATGGAGGTGCTCGCCCGCGATTTGAAGTCGCTCGGCCTCTACACGTCGCGTTCACTCTCCTATGACGGCGTCGAGTACGATCTGCTCGAGCACACCCTGACCGAGGAACAAATCCGCATCTACAATGCCTATGCGGACGCGTTCCAGGTCATCCACAACAATTTGACCGCCGCGCTCGAGGCCGCGAACATCACCAGCGAAACCGGCACGCTGAACCGCAACGCCAAGGCTGCAGCGCGCTCGGCCTTCGAGAGCACCAAGCAGCGCTTCTTCTCCCACCTCATCACCTCGATGATGACGCCGACCCTGATCGGCGCAATCGAGCAGGACCGTGCCGACGGGCATTCGGCTGTCGTGCAGATCGTCTCGACCGGCGAGGCGCTGATGGATCGAAGGCTGTCAGAAATCCCGACCGAGGAATGGTCCGACCTTCACGTTGATGTCACTCCGAGGGAGTACGTCGGCGGGTACTTGATGCATTCCTTCCCGACGCAGCTCTTCGAGGAGTACTCGGACGCGGAAGGAAACATCTATTCGCGGCCCGTGAACGACGAAGATGGCAACCCGGTGCAATGCCGGGAGGCCGTGCGCCGGCGTGACGAGATGATCGAGAAGATCGCCTCGCTGCCGCCGGTCGGCAGCGCGCTCGACCAGATCCTTCATCACTTCGGCACCGATACCGTCGCGGAGGTGACTGGCCGTTCGCGACGGATCGTCAGGAAGACCGGCCGCGACGGGATCGACCGGCTCGCGGTCGAGAACCGTCCGGGCTCGTCCAATCTGGCCGAGACCCAGAGCTTCATGGATGACGACAAGAGCGTGCTGATCTTTTCCGATGCAGGCGGCACCGGACGTTCTTACCACGCCGATCTCGGCGCAAAAAACCAGAGGCTGCGCAAGCACTATCTGCTCGAGGCTGGCTGGCGCGCCGACAACGCCATCCAGGGACTTGGTCGCACGCATCGCACCAATCAGGCGCAGCCGCCGCTGTTCCGGCCGATGGCCGCCAATGTGAAGGCGGGCAAACGCTTCCTCTCGACCATTGCCCGACGGCTCGACACGCTGGGCGCCATCACGCGCGGCCAGCATCAGACCGGCGGGGCAGGGCTGTTCCGGTCCGAGGACAATCTCGAAAGTCCCTACGCCCGCGCAGCACTTCGCCAGTTCTACTACCTGCTGCACCAGGGCAAGATCGAGGGCTGCTCGCTGACAACCTTCGAAGCTGTGACCGGTCTGTCGCTGACCACGGAAGAAGGCGGTCTGCGCGACGAGCTGCCGCCGATCACAACGTGGCTCAACCGCCTGCTGGCGCTGCGCATCGAAACTCAGAACCTCCTCTTCGAAGTGTTCGAGCAGTTGATGACGGCCAAGGTCGAGGGCGCCATCGCCGCTGGCAATTTCGACAAGGGCGTGGAGACGATTACGGCGGAGAGCATCATCGTTACCGATCGCCGGACAATCTACACCCATCCAGTCTCTGGCGCGCAATCGCACGTGCTCACCGTCGCACGCAAGGACCGCGTTCGTCCGCTCGGCTTGTCCGACGCGCTGGCAATCGCCCGCGCCGAACCGCAATCAGTCCTGCTGGTCAATTCGCGGTCGAACCGTGCTGCGATCCAGCTGCCCACTGCGAGCCTCATGCTCGACGACGGCGCGATAGAGCATCGCGTGCGCCTGCTGCGCCCGACCGACGAGTTGCGCTTCGGTCTCGATGCCCTCGCCGAAACCCATTGGCAGCCTGCCGAGCGGAAGCTATTCTGCGAACTCTGGCAAGCGGAAGTCGCCGCGGTTCCCGAGTTCACCACCAGCACCTTCCACGTCGTCACCGGCCTGCTACTGCCAATCTGGCGGCGGCTCCCGGACCATGATTGCCAAGTCTACCGTATCCAGACCGATGCCGGCGAACGGATCATCGGCCGTCACATCGCGGCGACCCTGGTCGCGACCATGTTGCGCAATCTCGGCATCGACAATGTGCCGACGCTGGCACCGGAGGACGCCTGGACCGGGCTGGTCGATGGACGCATCGGATTGCAGCTTGCCGATGGCCTGGTCCTGCGTCGCAGCCGGGTCATGAACGACTGGCGCGTCGAGCTGATCGGCTTCACCGACGCGATGGTGCCGCGCCTTAAGGCGCTGGGCCTGATCGCGGAAATCATCTCGTGGAAGCTCAGGCTGTTCATCCCGACGGGCGGGCAGGGTTCTGCCATGCTCGCTTCGCTTCTCGATCGCCACACGCTGGTCGGCGTCACCGATCGCACGGCGGCGGCTTGAGAGGAGACGACCATGACCGGCTCGGCCTCCGAGCTGGCACGCCGGCTTGGCGATCACGCCGAGGCGGTGTGCCGTGAATATCTCTCCAACGGAAATCGCTCCGGCAACCACTGGATCGTCGGCGACGTCCGCAACACGCGCGGCCGCTCCATGCATGTGCGCCTGAAGGCCAATGCCAAGGGCTCAGCTGGCAAGTGGGTGGACGAGGCGACGTCTGAATTCGGCGATCTGCTCGATGTGATCCGCGAAAGCTGCGGGCTGATCGAGTTCCGCGATGTCGCGGACGAGGCCCGCCGCTTCCTCGCCATGCCGAGACCGCAGTTACCGGCAACCGGCGCGCAGCGCCTACCCGCCACGGCGCGCGGCTCCCCCGACGCCGCGCGTCGCCTGTTTGCCATGTCGCGGCCGATCGCCGGCACGCTGGCCGAACGCTATCTGGCCGGACGCGGCCTCTTGCTGACCGCGCGCGAGCGCAACCTGCGCTTCCATCCCGGCTGCTACTACCGCGATCTCGTCACCGGTGAGACGTTGACCCTGCCAGCGTTGATCGCGGCCGTCACTTCGCTCGACGGCCGCCTCACGGGCCTGCAGCGCACCTGGCTGAATCCGGCTGGCAGCGGCAAAGCGCAACTCGCCGATCCGCGCCGCTCGCTCGGCAATCTTCTTGGCAACGCCATCTGGCTTGGCCTGGAGCCCGGCGCACCCGTTCCTGTCATGGCCGCCGGCGAGGGTTTCGAGACGATGGCGTCGGTCCGCTCGGTGATGCCAAGACTGCCGGTTGCCGCCGCCACCTCGGCCAATCACCTCGCCGGCCTGTCCTTCCCGCCCGGATGCCGTCGCCTCTACATCGCCGCCGACGCCGACGCCGCCGGCCGGCACGGCATCGAGCGTCTCAGCCAGCGCGCAGGTGAGGCCGGCATTCTCGCGATTGTACTTCGCCCGCAGCTCGGCGACTTCAACGACGATCTGCGCCATCTCGGCCCGACCCATCTGGCGGCGTGGCTCAGTGATGAACTCGCTCCGGAGGATGCCCGCCGCTTGCTGCCGTCCGGATGACCGGTTCGGGCCGGCAGGCGGGCGGGGGCAGCGTCGCCGCAAGGCTCGCAGGGATGGCGGGGTTCCTCCGGAGAGGCCGCGCCCGCGGCCTGCCTGAGAGGCGATCCCTGCCACCCCCCTGCCACGGCCGCAACGGCTGCGCCGTCCTCCGCTTCGCTTCGGCCTGCGGTGCGGCCGCGCCCGGCGCGCGGCCGGGTTTCGCTGTCAGGCCGCGATGGGCGCGGCCACAACCGACGGAGACACGACATGACCTACGAGCTTCCTTTCGACGACGCCTACGAGCCCTACCACGCCTCGTCGCCGACCGACCGCGTCATCCTCGAACTCCAGATGTACGGCCATCGTCCGCACCAGGACGAGCCCGATCCCCGCCCGATGCCCGACGACGAGGTGATCCGCGCTGGCCTCGCCGGGATCGTCGACACTTTCGCCGGCATGCTCGGCGACACCAGGCTCGAACCCGACCTAGACGACCTGCTCTGGTCTTTCACCAACGTCTTCCACCGTGCAGCCGAGCGTGTCGCCCGCAGCCTCGACCGCAACGAGGAGGCGCAGCGTTCCAGCCAGAACGAGCAGGACGGCTCGGAGGTGAAATCCGTCGAGCTGGAACGGCTCACAGCCGAAGGCATCACCTATATCGAGCGCCGCAATGTGCTGGAAATCATGCGCGACGAGGCCGCCGACCTCTACGAGGCGCAGACCGGATCGGCATGGCGGCCGCGCACCGGCTCCAAGGTCTCGCACCAATCGATGACGTCGGCGGTTATCGACAGTCGGGACTTCATCGCCGCACGACGCCGCGCCGAAACCGAGGTGCTGGTCCCGGCCGGCACCAAGATCGCCTTCGCCGGCGGCCTCGACTGCAACGAGCACGACCGGATCTGGGATGCGCTCGACAAGGCCCGCGAGAAGCACGCCGACATGGTGCTGCTGCACGGCGGCAGCCCGCGTGGGGCCGAGCGCATCGCAGCCTGCTGGGCGGAGAACCGCAAGGTCACGCAGATCGCCTTCAAGCCGGACTGGAACCGGCACGCCAAGGCTGCACCATTCCGGCGCAACGACCAGCTGCTCTCGGTCATGCCCTACGGGCTGATTGTGTTCCCCGGCTCCGGCATCACCGAGAATCTCGCCGACAAGGCCCGGCGCCTCGGCATCCCGGTCTGGCGCTTCACGGAGGCCGGCGCGTGAGCGCCGGTTTTCTCCTGTGCGCTTCAACGAACCCGGCCGCCTGCGGTCGGGTTCACTCGCGCGCAACGCGGGATCACCGCCGCGCCAAGCATGACACGACTGGCGCCACGCGGACCAGCGCGAGAGAGGGAGAGGCAAGCTGGGAGCGGGTAGCTGCGTTTTAGAGAAAGGAGAGCGGTCATGGCGATGATATTTCTAGGCGGGTCACGCGACGTCTTCGAACTCCCGGTACCCGCGATCGAACGGATCGGCGCGATCATCGCGGCCGAACACGGCGTGCTGATCGGTGATGCGCCTGGCGCCGATGCCGAGATGCAGGGCCTGCTCGCAGGCTACAACTATGAGCATGTCGGCGTCTTCCATGCCGGGGCCGAAGCACGCAACAATCTCGGGGACTGGGCTGCCTATCACGTCCCGCCGCCGGATGGCGCAAAGGGCTTTGCCGCCCACGCCGCGAAGGACCGGGAGATGGCTAGCCGCGCCGATTGCGGCCTGATGGTCTGGGATGGCGCGTCGCCTGGCACCTGCCTCAACGTGCTGCGCCTGGTCATGATCGGCAGCCCCTGCGTCGTCTACGACACAATGCGCGACACGGTAGGAACCGTTCACACCGTCGCGGACTGGCGCGCCATGCTCCATCATGCCGGCTCCGACGTTCGTCGCGGTGTTGAAGCCCGCATGACGGCGGACGAGCGCCTCGGACTGGAGAACTGATCGCGACAAGCGCCTCGACAGATCCGCGACCGGGCGGCGCCAGCCGCCCGCCCTGACCCGACGCCTGTGCTGGCCCGCGGCGATCGTCTTTTCGCGCCTCCTCGAAGCCGACCCTTGCAAAAACCAACTCTCGCGATCCATCGGCAATCCTCAGGGAGATCCCCTCTGTTCGTCGCGCCAGGAACAGAAGCCGTTGCGGATCAGGCAGCTTTCCCGGCGGCCACGCTTGAACCAAGGGATTCCTCGCCCGTGTTGGAATCGAGCATCACCAGCCGGCACCGATCGTAAAGCCGGGCGCGTGACGGAAGACGGGGCAGGGGAATCCCACGCGGGTCGGGCGTCGGGTGCGGAAGGTGATGGAAGGCAGAGCCGCAGGCGGGGCAAACGCTTGGCCGCGACCGCGGTGCCTGGCGTGAAGGATCTGCGATGGCGGCCGGAGGGCATCGCCTTCGCTCACATCCGGACCATTCCCGTGGTTATGTCGCCTTTGTAGTGGACCGCCTGCTTTTGCGGTCAACCCCCAGTGGGGGTACGCTCGGCAAAAATTCAGAAAAATTCGATTTCGGTTTCTTGTTCGCGGACCAGGCACTTTCCTTCCCGCAAGCGGGGCCCTTCGAAAGTGCGGCCCGCCGGCTTCGGCAAATAGAATTTTCCAGAATTTTGTGCCGAGTGACCGCAGCAGGACGGCCCCCTCCTTTGGCGCCATCGGGAATGATCCCGATGCAACCGAAGGAGAACTACCATGGCCACCACGATCGCAAACCTCACCGCTAAGGCCGACGGCTCGATGGAAGGCGTGTTCGCCACGCTGCGGGTCAACGCCCCGATCACCCTGATCCCGAACGCGAACAAGACCCGCGAGGATGCCCCCGACTACCGCATCGTCAACAAGCGCACAGGCTTCGAGATCGGAGCCGGCTGGAACCGCATCTCCCAGCGTTCGGGCGAGGAATACACCTCGGTCAAGCTGGAAGCCCCCGAGATCGGCGTGATCTTCGGCAACCTCGCTCCCGCCCCCGGCGGCGACGAGAACAAGAAGGTGATCCTGTGGAACAACCCGCAGTGAACCGCAGCGAGCCGGCCCCGCAAGGGGCCGGCCCTCCTTTTTGCTCCACTCGCCCAGGAGGCTTCCATGAGCCGCTACACCATCACCCTCAGCAGCATCGGCCGCTCCGATCCAGATGCCGTCATCTGCAGGCGTTCCCGGACGAAACCGGCGACGATCTCACTTTGTGGCTCGGCACCAGCGACCGCGAATACGAAACGCTCGACGCGCTGCACGCGGCCGCGCTCGCCAAGGGTTTCGACTTCGTGCCGCTCCCAGCCGAGATCGCGGGTTTGCTCGCCGCAGACTTTGTAGCGGAAGTCGACCGTCCACCGCATGACGGTCCGCTCGCCGGGTTGCTGCGACATCTCCAGTCGAAGTAGCGTTCGCACAAGAGGCCCGTGCCGGACGAGCGTCCGGCACGGGCCTCTTTTTTTGCCGGCTTGAGCGCTACCTTCGAACGTCAGCTCTCCCCGACCGCGTCCCGATAGCCTCGTTTGCGCTTCACACGCGAAAGTGCCTCGCGCGCCGCGATGGCCTCCTCGCCCTTTTCGTAAAGGTCGATGCGGATACGGCCGGGCCTGCCGATCCGTCCCCACTCACGCACAAGGCAGATGTCGCCGAACAGACTGGGCGTCGATGACAAGCGGTAGAACCGCGCCATGTTGCGTGTGGGATCGATGCGATGGAGATGGATAACGTCGTCGGTCTGCATGATATGATCGTCGCGACTTGAGCCATCGCCGTCCAACGAGTTGCGTGAATCGGTTCGTACGCATCGATTCAGGACGTTGATGCATTGGTCGGAAGCGCGATATCACGGCGAGCCGGCCTGCGGCCGACCGCGCTCTATTCGCGGCGTGCCGCCGCTCACGGAGCCCGCTACGCGGTCTCCGCCAAAGGTAACGATCGCCTCTCGCGGGCTTCAGGAGCCGGATCGACCGGCCCCTGAAGCAGACGAGGGGCAACCCCTCGCGCACCCCGCCGGCTGGTCGCCGGACATGGTCGCATCCCCTGTCGGGGATGCGGGTCTCTATCTCTCTGACGTCCCAGTGTACTGGCCGCTCCCATCGCCTCAAGGACTGCGCGGCCCCTCCAATTTTCCGCCGCCTCCCTGAAGAAGGGCGCCGACAGAAAATCGGTTCCTCCGCTTGCCGCCTCCGGCGGTCGCTTCGCGCTCCTTGACCCGACGCTCGACTTGCCCGTCGCGGGCCTCCGTCATCAAGATGAAGGAGACCATGACATGGCACACAACACTCTCATGCTTGTCGCGCGGCTGTCCGGCTTGCGCATCCTCGTTCTCGCGAACCGCCTTGGTTGCGATACCGAGACGGCACGTACGGTGCACGACCGACTCGCGGCGAAGCTTGCCGAAATGATCGCGGCGCAGCGCAACATCCTGGCAGCCGACCGGGCGCGTGTCGCAGCGCGCGGCACGGAGGACGAAGAGGATGCCTTCTACGACCTGCACCACTACCAGACGGCATATTATGAAACGTGGCTGATCGAGCCGATTTCGCTGCTGGACGACTGTCTGGTCGACGATCTCACGAACGAGTACTTTGATTTCGCCACCGGTGGATGGCACAATCGAGACGGCGAAGTTCCGATCGTGGTGCCGGTGCCGACCGACAAGCTCTGCGGCCTCGCAGACATCATCGCCGAGATCGAGGCCATCAGCGGCGCACGGTTCAGCGTCGAGAATGTCTACTACAGCGAGGCTGAAGCCGAGGCGGCTTGGTGGGAGAACACCGGAGCCAATCCGGACGAGGTCTTTGCGATCACCGAAGCCGGCCGCTCATGAGGCCGGCGATTGAGGCGGCGGAAGCCGCCTCCTTCTTCCGTTTTCAGCGCGGGGTGCGTCATGTCGATTCGGCTTTCGGTCGATGGCACCCCGTCAGATCATCTACGCGCGCTTACCCCCGGCGTTTCGCGTCCGTCGGGTTCGTCGCGTTCCCCGTCCCGCTGTCCGGCGACAGTTCCTCGATCATCATCAGAAGGTGCTGCGCTGTCGAGGCCGGCAGATCGAGCATTCGCAACATCAGTTTCAACTTGATGTCGGCCTCTTGTTCACTCTCTCCAAACAGATGGGGCGCGGCCGCATACAGCGCCTCGACTGGCGAGAAACCGAGCAACTCGGCGAGATGAATCAGGCGCGCGACCCTGAGCTTGGCGCCGGCCCGCTCATGCCGGGCATAAATCTCGTGATGCAAGCCGACCATCATCCCGACCTGCTCGCGATTAAGGTTCAATGCATCGCGACGCTCCCGCAGGTAGCGGCTCAGTTCCTCCTCGATTTCCAGAAGGCTGCGCACACCGTTGAAGCCTGGCTTGCGCCAGATCGGCTTGTCGACCTCGGAGTCGTTCGTTTCGACAAGCCCGCGCTTGTCGATATATGTCTGGACGTCCTTGATGGCCATTTTTGCTTGGCTCGATTCGTATTCGCTGCCCCATCCCCGCCAAAAAAGACGAGGAAACACCCTGAATTGGCTCAAAGCCCCATAAAATAGAACCAAAACGATCGTGTTCCTAGCAGGGAATCGGGCTCAACTTCAACTCGCCTTTCGACCTGGCGCGTCGCTATTCTCGTCAATAGCCACTTGCGTCCAGATACTGCCGGATGGCCTTTTCCATGATCGATTGCATCGACGTTTCCGTATTGAAGGACGCCAGCTTCAGCCGCCTTTTCGTCTCGCGGTCCAGATTGACATTGACGAAATGGCTTGCCCCCTTCATGCGCGTTCTTTTCATCTGGCGCAGGGCCTTGCTCGCCTCGCCAGACGCCGCGCCTTTCCCCGTCTCATCCGTGGCTGCCGGTGTTGGCGCACTCTGCGGCGCAGCGAGATTTTCGTCTCCAGTACGATGCGGCACCAAACTCGGCGCGGCACGCTGCCGGCGCGGCGCGGTGGCGAATTCGTCCAGCGACAGGCTTTCCTTTCCGCTCATGCCGCGCGTCCCGTCGCTGCCTCGCTCGCGAGCACTTCGTCGACTTCCGCGACCAGCACCTGCGTCTCCCGCCGAGCCTTGGCGATCGCTTCGGTCAGCTCCTGCATCTGGAGCGTTCCGGTGCCATTGTGGATGTCCTTGTAGACATTGCGCTCAAAGATCTCGGTGCGGAACAGGTAGGTCCCGACCCTGTCTTCGATGATCGGCCTGATCTTCCGGTACAGCTCGGTGTGCCGCACGGTCACCGTGATCCGGGTCCGCAGCACGCCGTGTTTGCAGTTCCGACCGAGTGTTTCATTGACGCGCAAGACATTTTCGAAACTGTCGATGGCGCCGAGCACCTCCCGCTTCGACGGCTGGATCGGCGAGATCACCAGGTCGGCCGAGGCGATCACGGGATCGACGATCGAGGTGTCCTCGCCCGGCGTGTCGATCAGAACGTGATCGAACGCGCCGGCGTTTTCCCCCATCCACCGCTCCAGTCCTCGCGCTGTCTTATGACTGTAGACCTCGATCCCCTCGGGTTGCGCATCCTTCTCCTGACAGTCAGTCCACCACTTCATCAGGTTGTTGCGGGCGTCCATGTCGATCATGGCGACGCGTCCGCCGCGTAGGGCATATTCGCCGGCGATGTTCATCAGCGCGGTGGTCTTGCCAGCGCCTCCCTTGCCGTTGATGGCGGCGATCAGGACGGTCATCGGCTCATCTCCCATGAAAATGTGTTTCTACTCACACATGAATCCATTTCCGTGTGGACGTGGGTTCACATCGATATAGAAACACACGAGCATTGAAAAACACAACTCTATTAATATGGAAAAATTGAAAAGTAGCGGATATGGCAGATAAATCACTATCATTAATGTTGGCAGGATACGGAAAAATGTGATACATTTTTCCTGACGATCGAGGGACAGGCCCTCGATCCGCGGCCTGCGGCCGCAACCACCATGATCAGAGGTGTGGCTGGCGATGGTTCGCAGCATTACCGAAGCGTCGAAACGAAAGGAGAGGGTTGCGCATATCCGCTTCTCTCCTGCCGAGTACGATGCGCTGGAGGCGGCCGCGATCGCAGCCGGGATCACTGTTTCGGCCTTTGTCCGGTCGCTGTCGATGGAAGGCGCCGGCGTGCGGCCGTTTCTCGGAGAGGGGGATCGCGCGGTGCTGGGCCTGCTTGCCGACGGCATGCGTGCGATCGGCGGCAACCTCAATCAGATTGCGCGGGCCATCAACACCGGCAGAGTGCCGACCGGAGGCGACGTCGCAAGCAGCATCAAGGATGCGCATAGCGCGGCGACAGCGCTGGCGGCCGAACTCGCCGAGATGACACGGCGCTCGGCTGCAGCCCGACGCGGGGAGGGCGCCTGATGGAGTTCTTTCCGGGCGCCTTCCAACGCGAGTGGGAGAGCAGGCGCGCCATGCTGCTGCATGAACTGGAGCTCGGCAAGATCGAAAAGAGCGACTGGGATGAGCCGCGAATGGGAGGGGTGGCGCGGATCGGCGATGAGACGCTTGGCGGCTTCGGCCGGGCGCGGCGGCGGCAGGGCGGAAGCGGTGGACGGTGGTCAGGTGGCGGCGCGGGAGCGGCTGGCCGCTCGATGCGGACGCGCTTTGGTGCGCTGGCGAGGGGGAGTCAGCCGGCCGTGGTCAAGCTTGCTTCCTATGCTGGTGGCGCACGCGCCGGCGCGATGATGAGCTACACGTCGCGGGGCGGGGAACTGGCGGTCGAGAATGAGCGCGGTGAGCGGGTGCTCGGCAGGGACGCACTCGCCGAACAGCGCGCCGAGTGGGAGCATCTTTTCCACAATCGCACGGCCAGCCGCGATCTCGGCGTATTCCATGTCTCGATCGATACGGCATCGTTGCGCAATGATGTCGACCAGGACGACCAGCTGCGCGAAATACTGCGCGGGGGATTTGACGATCGCCGGTTCGCCTACGCCGCGCGGGAGCGATCTCCGGACGAGCTCGATGTCTCCGGAATCGTCGTACTGCGCGACGGCAGTGGCGAGCGACTGACCGGCGACCGCAAGGCCGCCGAGATCGTGCAGCAACGATTTGACGATTCCGATGGTGGCCGGGACATCAAGGCCAGGTTTCATTTCCATGGGTACGGCAATGGCGTGGAATGGGGCACGGCCCGCGTGCGCGAACTGGTCGCCGGAACCGAAGGAGAAGTTCGCGACGAGACGGGCCGACTGATCAGTGACGCCGCACAGGCAGGCGATCTCGTTCAGAAGGAATGGCGCCGGGAATTACACAGCCGCAACGGCAGGGACGTCATGCACCTGATCGTCTCGGCGCGGGCCGGCACGGATGGACCGGCCTTCGAAGCTGCCGTGCGCGAATTCCTCGGAGACCAGTTCGCCGGGCATCGCTACGTGTTTGCCGTTCACGATCCGGCGCTCGACCCGAAAGAAATGGCTGAGGGCGGCAAGCGGCCACACATTCATGCCCATGCGATCGTCACGATGCGCTCGGAGACCGGCGAGAGGATCGTCACCAGCCCGCAGATGTTCCGAGACTGGCGTTCCGTGATGGCCGAAAAGGCGCGAGAGCAGGGCATCGACATGGAGCTGACCGACCGTCGTGAGTTTGCCAGCGCGCCGGCGTACACGCGCAACCAGGTCCGGCCTGTCAGCTATCGCGGCCGCACCGAGCATGAAGGCACGAGTGCCGCAGCGCATACCCGCTATCAGGCCAAGCGGTCGAACGAGGTGAACCTCGCAACGACCGATCGCAGCCGGCAGTATGCGGCGACAGCGGCCGAGGTGTGGAGTGAACTCGCCAATGAGGCAGGCGACGCGCGCGAGGGCGCCTTTGCAATGCGTCAGAGCGGTCGTCTGGAAGGATTGACAGAGAACACTCAAAATGAGCGTGTTTTCGTAGAAATTGCAAGCGAATCTGTCAAAAACATAACCAATATGATAGATTTGACCGAGTTCGTGAACAGTGAGGATGGACAGATGCGAGAGATGACGCGTCCGGAGTTCGAGGCCTACGAAAATCGTGTGGAAGCGGTTATTTCGTCAGTGGAGCAGACGCTCGATGACAGGGATCGTGCCGACTTCGACGAGATCGCCACGGCCGCGCGCGAAGTGGTCGACATCCGCCGGGAATATCTCGAGTTCACTGAGCGGCAGGGTGACCGCGATGGCGGGCAGGAACCGCGGGGCTCGCGCGACGAGCGATCTGAAGATCCCGATGCACAATGGGATGCAGCCGTGGCGCGGTTCGGGCTGGAGGCGGTCGAAACCGCGAACCAGACTCTCGTTCAGGTCAGTCATTGTCGCGAGGGGCTCGAGCGGATCGAAGCGGGCGAGCTGCCGCAGTCCTTCCTGGCGAGCTATCGGGCAGGGCTAGACCGGGAAATCTACCGGGCCGCCGAAATGGCAGTCGATGGCGACAACCAATATATGCGCGAAGCCGCCAAATCTGATCAGGATCTGCAGCGTGTGATCCATCACATCGAGCTCTCACGCGCCGAGCAATCACAAAGCGAGAGGGGCCAAAACAGCGATCAGGAAGCTGCTCCAATCGACGCCGGCGCAAACCGCCGGACCGATGGGGCACCCGGTGGTTTCCACAGTGCTTCCGAGTCCGAGCAGCATCGCGATACGGTTCGGGAGGATCGTTCGACGCTCGAGCACGATGACCAGATCGTCGAACAGCCGACGACTATGCCGTCCGAGCAACGGACAAGGCATCCGGATGACCGATCGGCTGACAGGAAGCCGCCCGTCGACGCGGAACTTGCCAGATCCGATCCGCCGCAACAGCAGGTGCCGCGACTTCGTCAGATCGAGCTGGAACTCGAGGAGCGACAGGACCGCGATCGCGACGATCGCGAGAGATAGGAGTTGATCATGAAGAATGACAACTGGCCATATAGATACGGCCCGCCTCCAGATGAGTTGCCAGAAAGTGACCACGGTTGGCCGGGTTCTTGGCTCTTGCTCGCCTTTTTGTTGATCGCTCCGCTCATTTACTTCGGGCCCCAGTTCGCCGGCGTCGAAGCGTGGATTGTCTATCTCTACCGGACGGCCGATCGTTGGGTGGCTCCCATCAGGGAGTTTGTGTTGAGCTAGGACTCTGCTGCACGAATTGGTCCGGTCGATGCCGATGAGGGAGATTGCCCGCCTGTTCGGCGTTCGCGATGCACATATAGCCAGAGCCCAATGATGGCGCTGGCATCGCGCCTCCGCGCGCTGGCTAAGAACAAGAGAATGAGCACAGGAAATCCATGCCGCAAGTGGAGCTGGGTAACGATCGTTTCGTTGCCGACGATATCATCACGATCGACGGGTCAGGCTGGCCGTGCTCCGAGCCCAAGAACGTCGTCCAGTAGGGAGGAGCCCCCGGAAACAGCGCATTCTGGTGAGGGTGTTTAAGATTGGACGAGCCCGCATTTTAGATCAGACGGTCCGGGATGCGCGATGAAGAGCCAGGTCGGTGGGCGACTGGGTGTCCATCCGCTGCTCAAAGCCGAATGGAGGTGCGACCGCTTGATGAACACGAAATGTGACGGCAGCGGACGCGACGGATCCAAACGGCCAATTGGATTTCAGTTATTGCAGTTGCGGAGCATCACGCCTACATTGCTTGGTAGGAGAACCACCATGACCAGCCAACTTGTCAAATTTTCCGGCCTTTCGGACCAGGATCGCAAGAGGGTCACGCCGCTGCCCAAGCTGGCGGCGGGCGATCGCGTCGAACTGCATGTCCGTCGCAAGGACGGACATGACCATACCCTTGCCTTGCCGCCGGCGGCTGCCACGGTCGTTGAAGCGCTGATCGACCGCCTGTTAAGCGGCGAGCGCGTGGCCGTGCTAGCCGAAGAGCAAGAACTCAGCCCAACGGAAGCGTCCAACATCCTCGGCATCTCACGCCCGCTCGTCGTGCTGCGGATGGATCGGGGCGACTTACCCTTCCGCTATGTCGGTAAGCATCGCCGCGCCTTGCTCAAGGATGTGCTGGCTTTGAAAGCGCGCCTCGACACGCAGCGAGGCGCGATGGAAGCGCTTGTCGATGATGCAGAGGAACTGCACGTCCAATATGGCGCTTGAACCCGTGACCGCCGTTTGCGACGCCTGCGTTCTCTATCCTTTTCATCAGCGCAACATCCTCATTCAGGCCTCCGTCGACGGCCTCTTTGACGCACGGTGGACGGAAGAGATTCACGATGAATGGATGCGCAATCTGATCGCCAACGTTCCGTCGATCCCGCTTGAGCGGCTTCAGCCCACGCGGCGTCTGATGGAGTTTGCTCTGCCGGAGGCACTGGTCGGTGGGTTTCACCATCATGTCGACAGCATTGCACTACCCGATCCCAATGACCGCCACGTCGTAGCGGCCGCCATCGAAACGAACGCCTCCCACATCCTAACTTGGAACCTGCGGGACTTTCCGGTGAAAGCGATCGAGAAACACGGATTAGTGCGAGCGACGCCCGATTCATTTCTTGCCGACCTCTATAACCAGGCCTCGGACCTCCTTGTGTGGTTGCTTGCCAATGCACGTCGCAATCTCGCGAAGTCAAATGTTCGGCGCAGGACTTTCTCGCCTTGCTTAAGGGCCAAAGGCTCACGAAACTCGAAAATCTTCTCCAGCGACACAAATCCGATCTGTGAATGGCAACACTAGACTAGCTAAGCGGTCGGCCTCATGCGCTTTTTGTTCCGTGCGCGCGCATGTAAGTGCGCGTCGCATAACTTAGTTTATGGAACTAACTGAATGATATCATTGAATAATCATTAATTCAGGCATCTGATTCCGCTAGCCGGCTTGAGCCTCGGCGATCTCGATCTCGTCAGGAATGGTTGCGTCGAAGATGTGTCCCCAATTACCTGACTTGGTTGACGGGCTTCCGGGTTTGATCGTTCCTTTTGCGAGCGTCTTCAATCGCCTTGCGGCCTTCACGAAATCGGCGTCGAGCGAGCTTGCCGTGGCGCCGCCTGATCGGCCTCGCGCCGAGGCCTTCCTGACGGCAGGCATCGAAGCCTGCCCTCCGAGTCCCGCGGCGGGGACGTTTGAAGCTAACGATCGCCTCCTGCGGGAAGGTTTTGCCGCGTCCTCGGGGCCGGCTTTCAGTTCCTCCGCTTTGGAAGCGTCGATGTGTTCGCCCACATATGCGACGGTCGTCGCTGGAACCGGCCGCTGTGGCAGGAACTCGGTTGCCGGGACGTCCGGCACATGTGTCTGAGAGAACCTTTCCATCTCCCGAAACGGTGCTGTCCGGAAAAACCGCAGCTTGTCGGCAAATATCGGCCCCTGTCCCTCGGCAAGGATGACCAGCTTGTCGGCGGGCATCTGCCTCACCTCCTGCGGCATCATCAGGTCGCGCTCCCGCAGTTGCTCGACCTTTGTACGGCGGTGCAGGCCCATCAGTTCGATGGTGCGGGATTCGGTCTTGTAGCGAACAGTGTGCTTGCCCAGGCTCTTCGACACGGCCTCCGCCGTCACCTGGTCGTTAGCGCCGAGGACGAGCTGGTAGCCGCAATTGCCCATCAGCGAATGGCGCGACGTCTCGCCATAGATCTCGTCCAGGTTCTTCAGGTCCTGGATGATGAAGGCCATCTTCACGTTGTAGCCAGCCACGTAGGGCAGCTTGGTCGTGATTTCGCTCATCTTCTTCAGCTGACGGAACTCGTCGAGCAGGAAGTAGACCGGTACTGAACGGTCGGAATGCTCCAGCATCAGTGTGTCGAGTGTCTGTTGCACGAAGAGGGCGAGCAGGGGTCGCAGCAGTATGATGTCCGTCACGCTGGGCGCGAGGTAGATCGAGATCGGCCTGCGCTTCAGGGCGCGCAGGTCCATGTCGGTCACCGATGTCGCGGCAACGATACGTTCGTTGCGGAATGGTCTGAGCGCCTTCTGAATGTCGAGGAGCGCCGACGCCGCGGCGCGCTCGGAGAGCGCGATATAAGCATTGAAGCTCTCGACCGTGAAGCGAGACAGGTAGGGCTCACGCTCCCTGATGAGCGTCATCATCGCCTGAAGGTTTGCACCGCTGTTGAAGAAGGACGTGACCTCACCGAGTGTCCGATGTCCCTTGTAGTAGACGCTTTCGTTGATGTAGCTGATCGCGCCAGCGATGAGCTGCTGGGCGGTGGCCTGCCAGATCGAGTTCTCGGATTCGGTGATTTCCGGGACAAGGATTGCGGCCATGTTCTGGATGTCGGTGGTGCGGTCACCGCGGTCCGACCGAATGAAGTCGAGCGGATTGTAGCGATGCGACCGTTCCGATCCCGGCGCGAACAGGAAGACATGACTACCCTTCGATTTGCGATAGCCGGCGGTGCTGCGAAAGATTTCTCCCTTAAGGTCGGTGACGATCATCGAGCCTTCATGCGAAAGCGCATTTGGGATGACGTAGCAAGCCCCCTTGCCCGAGCGGGTAGGCCCAATGATCAGGTGATGTCGGTCGTCATCGACGCGGAGAATCTGCCGCCCGAACCGACCGAGGATTTTGCCCTTTCTCCTGAACCATCCATCACGGCGGAGTGTCATTGTCGTCTGGAATCGGGCGTCGCCGAGTGGGCTCGATGTAGGTCTAAGGCCCGCATAGGCGACGATGCCTGCGACAACAGCCGCAGGGATCAGAGCGCCAAGCGCCACGACGCGCAGGACACCGCTGTTCCCATAGGCGATCAGCTGCTGGAATGGGGCGAAAGGGTTGGTTGTGATGGTGGCCTGCAGGATCCGACCATCCCCATAGAGCAGTTGCAAACCCAGACCATAAGCCAACAACCAGACGGCAAAGGCGACGGTCAGGCAAAAGCCGAAATAGAAGACGCGGAGCGACCCGGTCATAACACATCCGTCCGGCCGCGCGCGAAGAAGATTTCCGAGACGCCGCGGCGGCCCCCTTCCCTGCGCAGCTGGATCACGATCGGGATGACACTCTGGATGTAGGAGATCAGATCCGCCTTTGGGTAGGCAGCTGACAGGCCTGACTGCATGACCATCATGGCAAGCTGCTCGTAGGCACCCAGCGGCGTGTCGGCGTGGACAGTCGACATGGAGCCTGGATGACCCGTGTTGATAGCGCGCAGAAAGGCGAAGGCTTCCGAACCCCTGACTTCCCCTACGAAGAGCCGATCGGGTCGCATGCGCAGCGAAGCCTCAAGGAGGGACTGGATTGTCACGCTGGCCGTTCCCTGATCGCCACGGGATGCGAGGAGGTGCACCGCGTTGTCCTGGGGAGGGAAGAGTTCCCGCGTATCCTCCAACGTGATGATCCGCTCATGCGGGTCGACCGATTTGAGGCAAGCGTTCAGGAATGTCGTCTTGCCGCTCGAGGTGCCACCGCTGATCAGGATCGAGACGCGATTTATGATCGCGGTGCGGATGAAGCCGTAGATGTCCCTGGCTGACAGCTGGTCGATCAAGGCTTGGTCGGTCTCGCTGAGACCGCCAACGGCGACCGTCACCTGGTCGAGTGACCCCAGGTCGCGATAGTCCTCAAGCGTGAAGTCGCTGATGACCTGCTTGCGGATCGAGAGCGTGCCACCATCGGAACTGGCGGGTGGCAGGACGACCTGGATGCGCTCGCCGGTAGGCAGTGCGGCACTGAGGATCGGATTTGCCGGGCTGACGAATTGGTTGGTGCTCGCCGCGACGCGTTCACCGATATTGATGATCTCGGCCGTGGTGAGAAGCGGGATCACGTGAAGTTCCATATGGGCGGCGCCGAGACGCTCGACATAGACCTGACCCGGTCGGTTGACCGAGATCTCGACGACGTCCCGATCGTTGAGAAATGCCTTCAGCGGAGCGAGCGCCCGATACAGAAAGTAGTGCCGATTGTTGGAGGCAAGCTCAGGGGAGACCGCGTTCACGACGGATCTCCTTCAATGCCTCGGTGACGGGATCCTCGTACATAGCGGAAAAATCGAGGTCCTGGCGAACGAAGACGAAGATACGCTCGCCCTGGCTGACGCTGATTGTGGGTGGAATTCGCAAGGAATCTCCCAATGCCTGGTTGGCCATGTCGGAGAAGGTCTGCGCGAGGGTCTCACGGGCGAGCGCCTCAGCGTTCTGCGCATCATCGCTTTCGCCGGCCGCGGCCTCGCTGCCGTAACCGGTGAGGTAGCTGGCGCCGGCGCCGACGATCGACAGAAGAATGGCAGCGCCGAAGCGCTCGCGGAACTTCTTGTCGACGCGCCCGGTCAGCCCGGCACGCCCCAGACTGTCGGCGCCGATCGAGTTCAACCGGACCGACACGCCGTCATCGCGCAGCATGCGGGTCCAGACCACGAAAATTCTCGTCTGCCCGCGCGTGATCTCGGACTGGTACTCGCCGATAAGCCGCGTGCCTGTTGGGATCAGAATGCGCCGGCCGTCGAAGGAGTAGACGTCCTGCGAAACGATCGCCCTCACCTGGCCCGGCAGATCGCTGACGATGGCCGTTTCCAAAATTCCAGGAATCAACGTTCCTTCGGGAACCAGTGCATCGATACGCTCGATCTTTCTCGCCTTGGCGCCGCGGTCGCCAATGCTGGATGCCGCGGCCAGAAATTTGCTGCTGCGATCTTCGCCGGCGACGGTAAGCCCCTCCCCTTCGTTTCCGGTCAGGCTGCCCTGTCCGTCGGCGCTCGCATTGTCGACCACGACCAGTTTCGAGCGGAAACGCTCGGGAAATTCGTCAGCCGGGGCTTCAACGGCGTCCGGCGGCGGGGGTGCACCAGGAACAGGCGGCGGTGGGACCTCGAACTGGGTCGTATCGACTTCTTCGGTCGGGGGAGACGGAGGGGGTGGCGGCGGAATCTGGACGATCTCCGGCGCCGGAGGGTCCGGCTCCGGCTCGCCGTCGCGTACAAAGGACGGTGGACGAAACGTGGTGGTGGTGAACTCCTCGTCCCCGTCGAGCATGTCGCGGACGGGTGGCTGCCTTCCCGCGAGAACCAGATATCCGGCGACGAGACCGAACAGGACCAGAACGGCGCCACCGACGAGTTGCTTGCGGCGAACGGTGTTGTCGGCGACGACGGGTTCGTCATTGTCGGCAAGCGCTTCAAGTTCGGGGGAGCGCTTCATCAGTTTGCACTCCGACGCCGGCGATTTGCCTTGTCATCTTCGACTGGCCCGAGGATTGCCGGATCGGGCGCCGCGAAATCCGGCTTTCTGAGATTGAAGATGCAGATCCACTGGTCGCCATCCCGCAGCGTGAACTGGGTCGCGGTCCCATCGACGACGATGTACTCCCCTTCCCTGCGGAAGTTCCGCAGCGTTTCGGAGAAATCCGAGTTGACAGCGAAGATCGCCGGCACTTGGGCGTCGAACTTGAAGAAGGTCTTTTTGCCGTCATCGAACACCATGAGCGGCTTCAGGCGTGCATCACCGGAGAACGAATAGTCGATGTTGACGTTGGATTTGTCGATGCCGGAGATGTTCGGCCAGGCGGCGCGCTGCTCGGCTTCCTGTCTCAGCGCTGCATTCAGGTTCTTTTCCGGGTAGTGGAAGCGGATTCCAAAAACCTTTCGGCCTGCCTCGGGCGCGAAATCGTGGAGTTCGAGATAGTAGATGCGCTTGGTCGTCACGACGTTCATGTTCGTCACGACGTCCTTGGCGATCGGCTTGACGAAGAGGATATTGCCCTTCTCGGCCGGGACGACCTGCCAGCTTTCCGTGTCGCCCAGCGAGATCGTTTCGAACATCTCGTCCTCGTCGAAGATGATCATCGTCGAGATGCCGTAAGTCGCGAAAACCTGAACGACGTTGTTCTCCTGATAGGTGACGCTGGTGACCCGTGCATCGAGGGAACCGCCCTTCGGCGTCTGCGCGGCCATGGCCGGCCAGAGCGAGCCGCACAGCACGAGCGCCACCGTCCAGGAGCGGGCCCTCATTGTGCGTCTCCGGACGTGACCGTTTCCTGATCCCGGCGGTAGGAATAGACCTGAAAGCCGAGGGGGTTTTCGAAGCGCCACTCGTTGCGGGTCGGCGTGTCGGTATAGCGGAAGCGCACAACCGAGATCCAATGACGGACGATCGATTCCGCGTCGCTTCGTTCGTTGGTGGAGAACCTGACGATCGCCGTGCTGGCGTTCGGGAACGTCACGGATTTGATCTCGACGAGGACGCGCTTCAACCGGCCGTAGGCCTTTGTGGGGTTCTGCGCATTGGCGGCGCTGTAGAGGGTCTGCAGTTCCCGCGCCGCCTCGTCCGCGGAAAGGAGCGCTGCGATGCCGAAATTCTCGGTAATGGCGTACGGATCGTAGCCTTCGCGGGCACGGATGTAGCGCACGACGTTGGCTTGCGTGATCGCTTGCTGCTCGGTCAGGTTGGCCGGACGTGTCAGGCCGGACTTCACCTCGATGTAGCCTGTGGTCTGGTCGACGGTGACGACATAGGGCTCGAAGGACTTCAGCGGCAGCATCATCACCACGGCAAGCAGGCTGAGCAGGGCGATCCCGGCAAAGACAATCGAGAAGAACCAGGCGACGCGCGCCGAACGCTTCGCCCGCTTGATGATCTCCTGCTCCCAGATATCGCCTTGCTGGAAATAGGACCGCAGCGCGGATTCGGACTTGTCTGCCATCCCTGCCCTTCCCGTGTTGTGTCAGATCGTGCATCGTCTTGCCGATCAGGGTTGCCTAGGGGTTCCATTTGACGTGATCGCGCGCTGCATGGAGGCGCCCGCGCCATCCGGCCGTGGTGAGTGCAGCCTGGCCTGGACGCGATGGACCGCCGCCTGCGTCTGGCGCGCGGACTGGCCGATCGCTTCGCGCCCGAGATAGACGCCGCGATAAGCGTGGCGGCGAGACTCGTGACCGATGGCGGTTGCGAATGCCCCAACGATGCCTTGCGCCAAGGACTGCACTTGGAAGAGGACGAACGCGCCGGCGATGCACAACATGATGAAGGCCGCGAAGTCGCTCAGCTTCAGTTCGCGATTGCCGGAGATGCTGTCGATCGTCGTCAGTTCCGGTTCCATCGCCGCGATCAGGAATGCGGCGATCACATAAACGAAGAGGGGAATCATGGCGTAAAGGAGCGACTGATTGAGCCAGCCGACAGCATAGCTGCGGGTCGAATCAAAGAAGAAGCACGAGATAAATATCGGTGCTGTGCCGAGGAGAACCCAGAGGATCACCTTCGCAAGAACCAGAATCCCGAGGGCGATCGCGACGAACAGGCCGGCAAAGACCATGATGATCATGCCGATCAAGGCCGGGAGGACGGACAGATAACCGGCCTGTTCAGAGAAGGCGGCCGCGGCGGTGTTCGCGGTTTTCCAGATTTGCGACAGCCCATTGGTGGGTTCGGTCACGCCGGTGCCGGATGCCGCCAGGATGGCGCGGCCCGCCGCCTCCGGAACCGTCGTCAGCCAGTCATAGACAAGATCGTTGAAGTTCGACCAGGTGCCGACGAGCACCAGGATGACGAAGACGCGCACCAGCCGGCCGATGATCTCGGCAACGCTGAGCCGTGACGTCCCGAGGAAAAGCTGCACGCCATAGAACAGCACGGCAAGGACGAAGAGCAGGCGAAGCAGCGGCTCGAGATCCTGGCTCAGTGCCTCGTAGGCGCTCTGCGAGAAATTCTGCCCCGAAGCGTCGATCCGATCCAGCAGTTCGCCAATGAAGTCGTCCACCGCCCTGCCCTATTCTTCTTCCACGGACACCAGATCCTGGATCGCCGCCAATGCAGCGGCCCTGTCCGCATTGACCGAAATCATTGGCCCACATTCGTCCCCGGTGCTGGCATAGCTGGACAGATTGGCCGGCCGCTTGCACGGCGCGGTCTTCTCGCGCGGTGTGCCGCATCCGCTGGCGAGAACGGCCACAGCGAACACCAGCGCGATCTCGATCCATTGGCGGCTTCTCATTCGTACCGCAGCGCTTTTTTGGTGTTCGACATGTCGGTCAGCTTGCGCTGGTTTTCGGCGTGCAACGACTGCACGCCGGCGTTCAGCACGCCGATCATCTCGTTGAGCGTCAGTCCCGTCTGGACCTGCAGCTGCGTGTTCTGGTCGATCGAGCCCTTGATGTCCTCGGTCTTGCCGATGTCCCCGCCGGCGGTTTCGAGAGCGGAGCGGCGCGTTTCGACGGCCTGTTGCGACCCAGTGATCAGCGCCGAGACGCCCATCACCGTCTTCATGAGCTCCTCGTAGGATTTGTCGCTGGCAAGCGAACTGTCGTCTTTGCCGGAGAGAGAACGCACCAGCTGCAGGCCGTTGATGAAAAGCGTAGCGGCTTCCACCACCTTCGGATCGAGCGAGCCGAAATCGGCGATGCCGCTCGTCAGGATGCTGTCGAATGACGGCATGGAGGAGACGCTAAAGCCGTTGCCGATTGCGATGTCTTTCAGCGGAGCAGTGTCGCCGCCGCGGTCGCCCGTGACGGCCTTCAGAGTGTCCTCGACCGTTGTGAGGATCTCCTTGTTCGTATCGAGGATCTTGCCGGTCTTTTCTGCTGTATCGCGCGCGACCGCGTAGTTGGTCTTGTCGATGACCGGGATATCGGCTGCCGCTGGCGTCATGCCTGCGCCGATCAGAGTCAGGATTGCCAATGAACGTTTCATATCGATCTCCATCACTGAGTCTCGAGAAGCAGTTCCGCTTGGCGGTCGATGCGCTGGACACAAGCCTTCGCGTCGGCATCCCAGACGAAGCCTTCGCGGTCGTCGCAGAAGCCTGCCACCGACCGATCGTCGTCATCGTTGCCCGTCTCGTAGCGGGTTGATCGGTTCGTGCCGGACAGGTCGCCGAGCGTCATGGCATTGCTGGAATTGGTGAGATCGCCGAAAGCCGTGCCGAGCAGGATCAGCCGGTTGATGAGCTCGATGTTGGCGTTGCGCGCACCCGAATTGTGATCCCAGCTGTCCTGGATCGTGCCGGAACTCATGTTGCCGAGTTGTGTCAGCCAGGATGAGACGTCGCCGGAGCCGTCGCCGACCGCCGCGGTCAGGCCCATTGCGTTCATCGTGCTGGTCCGGGCGCCCGCATAAGCGCCGCCACCCCCATAATTGAGCGGAATGCCGGCCTTGTCGGAGCCGCCGAAGGCCGGAAGCCACTTTTGGGTTATGTTGGCGACATAGCCTTGCGTCTCCTTGAATGGCGGGATGCCGCCATATTTATTCACGTTCCCCGCGCCGGCATTGTAGGCGGCAAGCGCCAGCGAGACATTGCCATTGTACTTTCGAAGCTGCTGCTTGTAGTAGCGCGCCCCGCCGCGCAGGTTCTGCTCGATATTGTAGGGATCGACCCCGAGGTCGCCCGCGGTGCCAGGCATCAGCTGGGCAAGCCCGATCGCCCCCGCTGGAGATTTGGCACAGGGGTTGAAGCGGCTCTCCTGGTAGACGAGCGCCAGGAACTGGTTTTCGCCGACGCCTTCCTCACGCGCGATCCGACGAACCAGGCCGGCGATTGCCGGATTGGCATTCGCCGCTGCGACCGGATCATCCTTTCGGCCTGGCCGGTACATCGAGCAGGTGACGCTCTGATTGTTGACGTAGCGTTCCTCGTCGACCTTCTCGATCTCGCCGGTTTTCTGGTCGCGGTCCTCGCGCTCGTCGAGCCCGGTGCCGTCGATGGTCGGAATATCGGCAAAAGCAGGCGATGCAGCAAAGACCAGAAGGAGGGAAAGACGCCGGATCATGCTGGAATCTCCCAGCCGCAGAAGACGGGTAGCCACTTCGTCGGATCGTCACCGAGCTGCGCGCGCAGCGCTGCACATTGCTCGATCGTCTCCTTGCGGCCGGACATCACGCGGACGAGATCCGGCATGGAAGTGAGGTCGAGCTTGGCGATGAGCGAGTCGTTGCCATGCTTGATCAGAAACGTCCGCCGCTCGGGTGGGGTGTTGCGAATGAAGGCGTATTCTTTGGCGGTCAGGCCGAAGCGCCGGATGTAGCTTTCCTCGTCCGCACGGGGATTGGGGAAGTGCAGATTGGTCGCGGACTGCTCGATCAGCGTGTGCGATTGCGGCGAGCGTGCAATGTCGGCTGCCGACTGGGTGCCGAAGCCGACGATCCCGTTGAGCTTCCGGATCGTCTTCATCTTGTCGACGATGTAGTTGGAAAAGACCGGATCCTGCAGAAGCTTCCAACCCTCATCCATGAAGATGAGGACCGGCTCGCCGGTAAGCAGCTCGTCCAGCCGGTGATACAGGTACATCAGGGCCGGCGTGCGCACCTCCTGGTTGTCGAGGATGTGCGTCATGTCGAAGCCGAATATGCGACGACCGGAAAAGGACAGTACATCTTGCGGCGCGTTGAAGAGCCAGGCCTTCTCTCCCTCGAACCAGGGACGCAGGCGTGACTGGAGGTCGTTGGCATCGGACCGCGCCCTGCCCATCAAGAGGCCGGAAAGATTGGCGAGCGTGCGCTGTTCGACCGGCTCCTGGCAGATACGGCCGATTGCCCGCTCCAGCGTGTCCTCTTCTTGCCTGTTGAAGCCGTGGCCGTCGGCCGGATCGAGCATGGCTTTGAGCAGGCGATGCAGGAACTCGCGATTGGTCGCGTTGTTCTCGAGCTGCAGCGGATTGAAGCCGGTCGCCACGCCAGGCTGAAGCACCTCATAGTCCCCGCCAACGGCGCGTATAAAAATCTCGGCGCCGCGATCCTTGTCGAAGAAGACGGCGCGGGGTTCCGGCGAGATCCGGAAGGCTTGCGCAAGCAGGAAGGTCAGCGCCACGGTCTTGCCCGACCCGGTCGGGCCGGTCACCAGAAAGTGGCCGATGTCGCGCTGATGGAAATTGAACCAATAGGGCGTCTGAGACGTCGTTTCGAGGATCGAAATCGGCAATCCCCAGTGATTGCCGCTAACCGAGCCGGTCGCGAAATTGTGCAGCGACGAGAAGCCGGAAAAATTCGCGCTCGACAGCATGCAGGAGCGCGCGATGTAAGCGTGGTTGCCCGGCAGCTGCGCCCAGAACGAAGCCTCCATGTTGAGGTCCTCGCGCAGCCAGTTGATGTTCATGTCGGTGAGGCACGAGCCGAGCTCGGCGACGGCCTTGTCGAGGCCGGCGAGGTCGCGCGACAGGCACAACAGGCTGAAATGGTGATAGCCGAAGACGGCTTCCTGGTTGAGCAGGCTGTTCAGCGCGAAATCGATATCGGTCTCGACGGTGCTTCCCGATTCGTCCGACGCGTGGATCTGGCGCTGCAGCCGCGAAATGCGTTCCTGCGCGATCGGCTTGTCGGCAAGTGTGAACGACTGGGTGCAGATGAACTCGTGATTCATCTGCAGGAGCCCGTCGAGCATCCCAGGCCCGGAGAATGGGGGATATTCCTTGATTGACAGCATCGCGCCGAAGCGGTTCTCGGCTTCCGTCGGACCCTGCGCCTGCAAGGTCCGCTTCGAAAAATGCAGGCGCGACGTCCCGACAAAGCTGCGGATGCCCATGCGGGGCAGGCGCATCTCGCGCGCGACGCCGCAGGTGAGCAGCGTGTTGATGAAGGCGCAGGGTTCCGAGTACGGCTCGCCATCGCGGTAAACGACGCCAAGCGGACGCGCGCCGTACTTTTGCAGCTCACGGGTGACGTTGCCGACGATCTCTGCAAGTTCGTTGACGCGTTCGTGCAACCGCTGCTCGAGGACCTCCTTGCCGGAGGAGCGGTCGAGCAGTCGTGAAAATCCTTCGGCGGCGCCGAGCGCGCCGCGCATTCCGGAACGGACGATCGTGAGGTAGAGTTCGTTGGTGAACATGCGCTTGTCGCGCAGCGACGCCATATAGCGCGTGTTCAGAAGATCGCAGAACGGGTCCGAGAAGGCTCCGCCGATCGAAGGTTTGACCTCCTTGCGGATCACCGTCGACCAGAGTGAATAGCGGCTCGAGCCGAGCGCACGGATCAGCGTGTTCTGAACAGCGGCGCGCATGTTGAGTTCGGCCTGATCCTCAGTCTGAAAGAACAGGCCGTCCAGCTTGATCACCGACAGGATCGCGCCACTTTCGAGGCCGATCACGGTGTCGGCGACATGGCGCAGATAAGGAATGTGGGTCGACATTAGCCGTTCGCGCCGGCGCTCACGTCCAAATCCAAGCTCTTCGGCGACAACATTCAACATGGTCACGGCCCGTAGGAGTTCGTGCGCCAGAACAGCCGGTTCGGCGTCCGCGGCGTGCGGCGGCTGACCACCTGAGCGAGATCGAGGATCCGGATGTCGCGGCTGCAAAGCGCGAAGAGGGCGAGATAGATCAGCGGTGCCATCAGCGCCGACCAAAAGCTCGTGCTCACCAGGAAGGCGATCAGTGTGAAGCCGACGATGATGTAGAAAGCATTGAGCGGGATGCCCCACATCATGGGCGGCCGTGTGAGGCCGATCACGAGCGGCGTCAGATGGGGCCTTTCGTCGGTGACCTCGACCATGGCTCAGTTCCCCACGGCCGCGATCATCTCGTCGACAATCGCCGGCGCGCCGAAGACGAGGCCGATGCCAAGGACGACCGCGCCGGCGGTGAACCAGGAGAGGCGTCCAGCGAAAGCAAGGAAGCCGAGCGCAATCACCGCGATGATCGCGAGGAGCCTTCCGAACGGGCCGGTGATAAAATCCACGATCATCTGGACCGCGGTTTCCAGTGGCGCAAAGGCGCCGGAGGATTGCGCCAACGCCGGCTCTGCGAACACCAGACAGATGGTGAGCATCGTGGCGAAAGCTAGCGGCGTTGGCATTGGCCGAACAGCGGGCGAATAGGAAACGTCGTTCATGGGTAACCTCCGGCTAAAAATGCATGACACCGCCGACCCATTGGCGGCGTTCGCGCGTCGTGATTACTCCGCGGGCGGGGCTTGATCGCTGCCCATCGGCAACGTCACCCTGTTTGCTCGCAGCCGCACCGCTACCCACAAGGCCCATCTGGATGTTGACGACTTCGGCGACGTATCCGATCGTTTCCTTGAAGGGCGGTATGCCGCCATGCTCGCGCACACGTCCCTCGCCGGCGTTGTAGGCAGCGGCGACGAGAAGCGGATTTTGGAATTCGTCGGTGAGCGCGCGGAGGTAGCGGACACCGCCATCGATGTTCTCTTCCGGATCGCAGATATCGGTCACGCCGAATCGCTCGGCCGTCACCGGCATGAGCTGCATTGGCCCACGCGCGCCCTTGGGCGAATTGCGCAGCCGGTCGAGCCTGCTTTCGGCGGTCACGACCGCGACAGCGAAGCCGGCGTCGATGTTGTGCCGTTGTGAAGCCTCGACGACGAGGCGGGTGATCTCGGCAGGCGTTGCCGGCGACGGCCCGCACTCGGGTGTGTCGGGCTGAACGCCACTATCAAAATGATTGTCGTCAGGTTCAAGCCCGACGGCCTCGGATGCTGGTACGCCGATCGGCTCGGGCGCCCGCTGCCGGGGAACGATTTCACCATCATCCCCCAGCACGTAGTCGTCCCGTATCCGCGCCCAACGGGCTTCGGCAACCGTGTCGGCCGCGGATGGGACGTCATCCTGTTTCCGATTTTCGCGAGTCTCATGGCGCTGGAGATGTGCAGACTCTGGCAGTTCAGACGCCACGGCTGCCCGGCCCGGGACAACGCACATGCTCGTGAGGATTGTCACGACAAGGGGCCGCGCTATCAATGGTAATTTTGCTTGCGTTGCCATGGGTCCGCATCCAAAGCCTTGACACGAAGGATGCTCGAATGGTTAGGCGACAGAAAAACCAATGTCAATTTGATTGTTATTTTTCTTGCAATGAACGAGGAGGCAGGTCAATGTCGAACACAGTGATAACCTGGAGGCGACATCGAATGAGGCGAGCAGCCGGATGCGTGGCGGCGATCAGCGCATGCCTGCCGGCCTATGCGGCCGGGCTCGTAGACGACGCCTATGTCCGTTCGCTCGCGGCACCTGGGAAGACCGTCCTGGTCATGGAATACTACGACGGCCAGGGAAGCGTGTCGGAGCGCAAAGGCTATGCGTCGGCTTCGGGATTTAAGGCGGTCTCGGCGACTGACTTCCGCGTCGACGCGAATCTGACGGTGCACCTCTACGGGATCGAGCCGTGCAAAGGCGACATGGTCAATCGCAAGGAGGGGTTTGCCGGGCCCTGTGAAGACTACGCTCGCCAAGGCTTGGAAACGCTTCTCCTATCGCCACGCGTGATCTACTGCCGTGCCTTTGTCAGTGAGACCGGTGCGAAGGCGCAGGACGCAACCTGTTACGGCTACTACAACTACCCGGGCAGCCTCGACTCGATCGACATGTTCGAGGAACAGCTGGTATCGCTCGGCACTCACCGCATCGCCAAGCGGCCGGACGGGACACCCACACGAGCCGATCTGAAAGAGGCCGAGGACATCGGCCGTCGCGGCTACGGGATGTGGGCTGATCCAAGGTTTGCGGAGCAATGAAGGCCCCTGCCCTCCTCCTGACGCTGACCGCCGGTTTGACGCCGGCAACGGCCGCGCCGCCGGAGGGCTACTTCGATCTGAAACGAAGCGTGACGCTCGAAAGCGGAGACAGCTGGCAAGATGGCGGCCGACACTTTCGTCTTTTCGGCGTGCAGGCCTGTCTGCGTGGCACGGCCTATGCCGATAGGTCCGGCGCTCGTCGCGACTGTGGCGAGGCGTCTTTGGCCGTCCTGGCCGCCTACATAGCCGACACAGATCCCGTTTGTGCGCAGGTCGCGCAATCGGCTCAAACGGTCTTCGTGTCCTGCTACGCCACAATCGGCGCCGATCGTCTGGACCTCGCCAATTTGATGATCTCCTCAGGTTTTGCCTTCGCCTCCCTGGACGACCGCGGCCTTCCCCATCATGCGGCCTACGCTGTGGTGGAGCAGGCCTCCCGGGAAAAGAAGGTCGGTCTCTGGCAATTCGACGATGTCCAGCATCCGGCGCTCCTGCTCGGACAACGCGCGGCCTCTGAAGGGACATTGCCATGACGTCGGCTGCCGTCAGGTCGAGCGTCGTGGCGCTGCTGCTAACCGCCCTGCCCTATCCGGTCCAGTCGGCGGACATCTTGAATGATCAAGGACGATCGTCCGTCGAAGCAAGCGCGGTTCGCGAGCTGAGCGCGGCAACAAGAATCTCCGGCCAGGCCTCGGTCATCGATGGGCGAATGCTTTGGTTCCCAATGGGCCGGCACAAGGTTCGGCTGGCCTCGATCGACACCTGTGAACTGCCGCAATGGGCTTACGACCCACGCCAGCATACGGAAAGCAGTATCCCTAAGCCGGTCCCCTGTGGCCCGCTGGCGAAGGCATGGCTGAAGCGGACGATTGGCAATGCGCCGGTGAATTGCCTGGTGCAGGCGTACGAGGTCGATGGCGGACTCCTCGGACGTTGCACGGTGCGCGGTCGCGATCTTGCGCTGGAGATGGTGCGTGTCGGCTGGGCCCGGGTGAACTCTCCGGCGCCGGCTGATTACCTGACCTGGCAGAACTTCGCCATGTCGGCCCGCCACGGCATGTGGGCCACCTATGTGCTCGATATGTCGGAGTGGCGACGCAAGGCGGTGGACCGGACACTGGCAAGACGACCAATCGCCGATTTCAACCTGCTTGCCGAACGCGAAAGCGAGATTTCTCCACCGTTCGAAGATGCGCACAGGCGCCCGAAGCGCACAGATCGATAGGCTGATCGAGGAGACGTCCCTATGTACGGAGTCAGGCTGACCGCAACAGCGACAATCCTCGCCGCGGCGACGTGGATGTCGTTCCCGGACCGTGCTGAGGCGAGTGAGTGGGGATGCGAGGTGCTCTTGTGTGCGTCGTCCTCGAACCCGGCCTGGCGAGGCGTGTCTGCCTGTCACCCACCGATGAACCGCCTGATTTCGGCCATGCAAGGCTGGGGGTTTTCCTGGCCTACCTGCCCTGAGGCCGGAACCGGCAAACCCGGTTATGAGGCCTACGACGAGTGTCCTGCAGCTTGGAGCGTTGGATCCAGCAATCAGGATCATGGCGGTGGTCAGGGTGACCTCTGCGTGCAGGTTCGCAACAGCTGTCCGTCAGGCTTTGGCGGGCGCGATGGTTGCGAACAGACCGCAACGATGCCTCGCCCGATGCGAGAGGATCCATATTATTTCGAAATCAGGGCCGACGACGGCAACGTGAATCGGCACTGGTTCAACCTGCGCCGGTAGCCATAGAGGCACCAGAAATCCCCGTCCGGTCACCTCTGCGGCTGTTCCGTCCGACGCGCAACCTCGGGCAGCGGACGCGAACCCCCCTCCATTTCACTACCGCCGCCGGGAGCTACGGCCGAGAGCTTTTGCCAGGTCAGGTCCGAACGGATGCAGGGTGTGGATTGCGCGTTCTACCTCGCTCACCGGCAGGACCGTGGCGTTGGAGGTCATGAGCGCCATCAGATAAAGGAGCTTGTCCCGCGCTTCCTCGGAGTTCGCGGGCTTCAGAGCGACCAACGCCTCCAGCGCCCTAATCTCACGCATTCCGTAAAATCGGACGACAGGATGGAGAAGAAGAGACCAAGGTTGACGCGAGTATCTGCGCAGGCGGGCTCCTGTCAACCGCGTTCTGTAGTGCAGCGATACGGCCTGTCCAATCGTACCAGTTCGACTGGTTGGCGTGAGACCCATTCGATTCTCTCCAGAACTGCTTTCCCCGTATGCGGAGAGCTGTCGATCGCTCCAGACGTTCCGAATCTTACTCTCAGCAATCAAGTTTGATTGAAAGGGGGTATCTGCCTCCCCTTTTTCGCAATGGGGATGGCATCATCCCCTTTTGTGCAGTGCGAATATGCGATCATATGCATCACGCTGGGCGGCGCGGGTGACTCGATTTATCGGGAGACCGACTCGTGCACAGAGCCCTCGTCGTCGAAGACCAGAACCTGATGCGCCTGGCCCTCATGGCCGAACTGCGCGCGGGCCTGCGAGACTGCTATGTCGCCGGCGCCCAAACCCTTCCAATGGCACAGCAGCTTCTCGAGCAAGATCAGTTCGATCTTGTGATCACTGATCCTGGCCTGCCAGGCTTCGACCCAACTTCTCGTCATGATCGACTTCACGTTGTAGAGACGATCATCGAGGCCGCGCCCGGTGCCGCACATATCGTCGTCACCGGTTCGGATGACGAGGAAGAGGCTTCGGCTTGCCGATTGCTCGGCGCGAGAGCCTATGTCTGCAAGACGGGATTGTCGCAAGGCGAGCTGCCCCTCGTGCTCGAACAGATCGACCGGGGCGAATTCTCCATCCAGTTGTCCGATCTGGACACTGCGAAAATGGATTTGCGCTTCCCTACCCTCACGCCCCGCGAGGACGAGATCCTCGCCATGATGATGCATCGCAATACCGGTACGAAGCGTCGCGCGGTGTTTCAGGAGATGGCGACCAAGGCTGGAATCAATGCCGCTAGCGCCGAAAGATACTACAAGCAGGCGCGCGCCAAGCTGTTGAAGTTGGGTCGCCTCCCCGAGGGGCTCTGACGGATGAGCGAACTCAACATCCACGGCGTGCTCGTGCCGATCGCACCAAACGAAGTCTCGCCGGAAGTCTGGAATGCTCTGGAAACCGGCGCCTATGAGGCGAACGAAGCACGGCGAGTTGCTCGTGCCATACGTCCAGGAGATCGCGTTCTGGAGCTTGGCGCCGGCCTGGGCGTCATCACATCGATCATCGCCTCGGTTGAGGACGTTCGTGTCTGGAGTTTCGAGGCCGATCCGCAGACCACCCGGCTTGCCAAACGTGTCATCGACGTGAACTGCGACGGCAATGTCGTGCTCTCAAACGGCATCCTGGCGGCGGGCCCTTCCAAGACGGTGCCGTTCTACCGTCGGGCGGACTTCTGGATGTCGTCGGGATTTGCGGAGCAAGGCCCCTATGAAGAGGTCATCGAGATCGCATCAGGCGACATCGACGCCTTCATCGAGCAGCATAGAATCAACGCAGTGGTCATGGATGTCGAGGGAGCAGAGCTTGACCTGCTGCAGGACGCAAAGTTGCCGGGGGTAGAGCGCGTCTTCCTGGAACTGCACGACCACCTTTATGGCCTGTCGGGAGTTCAGGCGATCACCGCGGCCATGGCGAAGAAGGAACTGATCTACGATCCGCGGGGATCGAGTGGCCCCTGTGTTCTTTACTCGGTAGACGACGGCGAAAGAGAATTCGATGCGGAGGTGGCCTATGCGATTTGAGACGTTCCTCGGCGCCCTCTCGGGGCTATTGGCCTTCGCTTCGATGGCCGCCGCCTCCACCGATCCGAGCGTCCTCACCATCGAAGGTGATCAGCGAACCGTTTCCGACCGATATCCCGTCGAGCGGTTGCGCTCTGACTTCGAGAACGTCGAAATCGAAACGCGAACGCCGTGGACCAAGGAAGGCGAAACCATCAAGTTCCGGGGTCCGAGGATCGCCGACGTTCTGCGGAGGCATGGGCTGCAGGGGGACAAGTCAGTGCAGTTCATCGCGTACGACAATTTCACCTCGGAGATCCTGCTGGAAGAAATCCGGAGCTACCAACCGATTTTTGCGATCGACCGCGCGTGCGTCAGCGCGGACCTTCAGTCCGGCAGATGCAAGACAGATCAGGAATTCACGCCGCTATCTCCCGAGGAACAGGGGCCGATCTTTCTGGTATGGCCCTATGATCAGCTCCCTGCGGAATACGTCCCCGCCCGCAATTCAATCTGGGTCTGGTTTGTCGTCGCCGTCAGGCCGGTGGAATGAGGAGGTATGCGCCAAGGCTCAAAGCCGCCCTGCCCTTCACAAGCCTGGGTATCGCGTTGCTTCTCTGCGGCGGGGCGTTCGTCCGATCCGAACAGTATCGTGCCGAATCGGACCTAAACTACAGTCAGACGTACGAAGTTCAGTGGCGGACGACGCAAATCCGTGAGCATCTTGCTCGGATCCATGGCGAGCTGCGCCTGGCGGCGGCGACCGGCCGGATGGAAGCTGATCTCAAACGCCAGGTCTTTTTGCTCAATACGAATGTCGACCAGCTGCTGAAGCTCGAGTATGCGCCAAAATTCTTGGGCGACCGCGATGTCGAGCTACTGCGCGGCTTGAAGGCCATAGCGAGCGACCATCTTGATCCAATACTCGAAGGCAGCACGGCCTTCAAAGGCGCGCTTCAGGTCATGCCCGATTTGGAACAGCGGATGTTCGAGGTTTCCGGCACCGCGGTTGCGCATGCCGAGACCTTGAACACGACGACGCACATTGAAGAAGCGGCGTCGCGAAACAGGTTCCTGTTTGCGGTTGCGTTGGTACTCGCCGCTGTCGGCTATACGATCATCCATCTGCGAAATGCACTGACCAAAAGGCAGGAGCAGCACCTGCGGTCGTTCTCTTCGCTCTACGCGCACATGACGCGGTCGCGTGTCACCGCTTTGAAGCTGTTTCTGGGCTATCAGGACGAAGAGAGCGTAAAGCACCCCGAAATGCTGGTGCCGGCAAGAGAAGCGATCCAGCAGCTGGAAGCCATCACGAACGGCCTCGGCGCAATAGCGTATGCGAATAGGGATTCGCGTCGGGAAAGTCTGGCGACCGTTCTCGATCAGCTAGGCACGATCGGCCACTGCAGGCTTCATATGCACATAAGCCCGAACGCTGCCCAAGCACTCGTGCCGGCTGCGCCGATGCGCCTGATCCTCGATGAACTCGTCCAGAATGCCGAAGCTGCGCTAGGAGACCAACCGAAAGGCCAGATCACGGTCGCCGCGAAGGTCAACGATCGGCGTTTCTCCAAGCGACGTGACCTGGTGGTCGAGGTTCTCGACGACGGCCCGGGCATGTCGGCCGACGTATTGGCGAGGGCGAAAACGCCGTTCTTCTCTACGCGTGCGGGCTCACATACCGGCCTGGGACTAACGGGATGTGCCCAGATGGCTGCTGCTTTCGAGGGCGAGGTCACCGTTGCATCGAAGCTGGGAAGTGGGACTTCGGTCCAAGTGCGGATACCTGTAAGTCGCACCGCGGAAGCTTGATGGTTCGCGCATCTGCCATGCTGCCAAATGGCCGCGGCGAGAGGGGTGTCAGGCAAGAGGGCCGGGGTGAGTCGGGTGTATTGCCTGGGGTAGTCGCGTCCGCAGGGAAACGATATTTCGCTGCAGCATCGGAGATTGTCATCTGACAAATCCCGAAAAGCGAAAGGAAAACAGTTAGATAAGAAGGTTGCGGCGCTGCATTAAGAAAGCGTTAACCCAATATTCCTTGACCGGCAGGTAGGAGTCAGATCAATTTGCGGAAATTTCCACGATTGGCTCAGTTTTGCGACTTTCACGATGAACACCACCGCAGCCGCGAATTTGCGACCTCAAGGAACGCAGGCCTTCGATGAAACGATCTGGGAAGATTCGCAGGCTTTGGGTTCCCAGCTTCAGGTTCTCCGCGAGCGCCTGTTCCCGCCAGAGGCTAAAAAGGAGCTGCGTTCGTTCTCGACCGCCGAAACGGCAAAGCTGATCGGCGTCACCGAAAGCTATATCAGGAATCTGGCAACAACCGAAGATGGTCCAATCCCAGAGAAGGCTCATACTGGCCGTCGCCGTTACACGCTCGAACAGGTGCACGCGCTACGCCAACACCTCACCAAGGGCAAGACGTCCTATGTGCCCTGGCGCAAGGACAATGAGCACCTTCAGGTCATCGCGGTGACCAACTTCAAGGGTGGCTCCGGCAAGACCACAACCGCCACCCACCTAGCGCAATATCTAGCCCTTCATGGTTACCGCGTCTTGGCTGTCGACCTCGACCCGCAGGCGTCCATGTCCGCCCTGTTCGGTTATCAACCGGAATTCGACGTTCAGGACAATCAGACCCTCTATGGCGCGATCCGCTACGATGACGAACGTCGGCCGCTCGCCGAGATCGTCCGCAAGACCTATTTCGCTGGCCTCGATCTAGTGCCCGGTAATCTCGAATTGCACGAGTTTGAGCACGACACGCCACGTATCCTCGCGAGTGGCGAGCACGACAGCGACGGGCTGTTCTTCATGCGGGTCGCAAGCGCATTGCACAGCGTGTCGGATGACTACGACGTGGTTGTAGTCGATTGCCCTCCCCAACTCGGCTTTCTGACCATGTCGGCGCTATGCGCGGCGTCCGCAGTGCTCATCACCGTGCATCCGCAGATGCTCGACGTTGCCTCAATGAACCAGTTTCTGGCGATGACCTCGCAGTTGCTGGCGGTCGTGCGCGATAACGGTGGCAACCTCGAATATGATTGGATGCGCTATCTGGTAACCCGTCATGAGCCCAATGATGGTCCGCAGAACCAAATCGTGGCGTTCCTGCGCAACCTGTTCGGGGAACGCGTGCTGACGCCGATGATGGTGAAATCGACCGCTATCTCCGATGCCGGTCTGTCCAAGCAGACAGTGTATGAAGCTCCGCGTGAGTCGATGCACCGACAGACCTACGATCGAGCCATCGAGTCCATGGACGCCGTAAATACCGATGTCGAGAAGCTGATCCTGCAGGCTTGGGGGAGGGTGCCCAAATGAAGAAACCCGATGGGCGTGGCAGAGCCATCCTCCAGGGGCTAGTGGCCGCCGGCAAGCCAGATCGTCCAATTGATGGCCCGTTCCCACAGGCGCGGCCCTCCGGCGCTGTCAAGGCGATGAGCCTTGGACTGGATCGCCTTTCGGCTGAAGCGGCTCAGGCAAAGGCATTGCGCGAGGAGCTAGCCAGTCGCGAGACGACCCAAGAACTCGATCCGGCTCTTTTCGACCCTTCCATCGTCTCGGACCGGATCCCGTCGACGAGCGACGGCCGCTTCCAGGAACTCAAGGCGGCGATCGCGGAGAATGGCCAGCAGATCCCGATCATCGCACGCCCGCACCCGACTGAAGAGGGTCGCTATCAGATCGCTGCGGGGCACCGGCGGTGGCGTGTAGCGCAAGAATTGGGGCTTAGCCTCAAAGCGATCATTCGCAAGCTCTCCGACCAGGAGATGGTAATCCTGCAAGGTCAGGAGAATGGGCCGCGCGAAGATCTGACTTTCGTTGAGCGCGCGCGGTTCGCCATGCAGATGGATGGCCGTGGTTTCGACCGGGGAACGGTGTCAGCAGCCCTAAGCGTCGACAAGCCCGAAGTCTCGCGATTGCTGACGGTCGCGCAAGCGCTGGGTGAGGATCTGATCATGGCGATCGGTCCAGCCCCGAAGATCGGCCGCCCTAGATGGCTCCAGCTGGTCAAGGGGTTGGAACAGGCACGGGCGCGTGACGAACTGAACGCATTGGTAGCGTCTTCAGCCTTCGCTTCCGCGGACACCGACGAGCGCTTTACGCTGGCGCTGCAGGCGGTCGGCTCGGCGAAGCGGACGGTGAAGCGCCGACCCGTATCCTCCGACCGTGTCGCCTGGGTCGAGAAAAAGGGCGGCAATATCCGTCTAATCTCCGACAACGCCAGCTTCGCCAGCTTTCTACAGCGCCGCCTTCCGACGCTCCTTGAGGAGTTCAAGGGCAGCCCTGAAGCAAAATCCAATGGAACGTCGAAAGGAGCAAGGCACTGAGAAATAACTGCTTTCGGCGAATTGTCAGCTGACAATTTCGCCTTCGGAAGCGAAGGACCAGAAACCGGGCAAAGAAAAAGGCCCCCGAAACGACATTCCGGAAGCCCTTCTCAAGTGTGGTAGCTAGAGAATCGCACTTCCCGGAATCACAGTCAAGGCCCTCAAGGGCCGTGAGCGTCGATTCGGCGAGCGGATTTCTATTGCCTAGCAATAGGTGAAGAAAGATGCAGACGCATATCACAACGACGCCCTTTGGGCGGCGGCCGATGACGCTTGCCATGATGGCCAGCCAGGTCGCAGCGAACGCCATGCCGGAAGGCGCCAGCGTTCAGAAATGGCATGTCTTCAAATCCATACGCGAAGCCAAGGATCTCATCGGCGCCACGGATCGCTCACTGGCGATCCTCAACGCGTTGCTGTCCTTCCATCGGGATATGGAGCTTTCGGCCGATGGCGAACTCGTCGTGTGGCCGTCGAACGAGCAGCTCATGGCCCGATCAAACGGCATGCCGGCGACAACCTTGCGGCGTCATCTGGCCGTCCTTGTCGATTGCGGGTTGATCATCCGCCGGGACAGTCCGAACGGCAAACGCTTTGCGCGCAAGGGCAGGGGTGGGCAGATCGAACAGGCCTATGGCTTCGATCTGTCGCCGATCGTCGCGCGAGCCGGGGAGTTCGCCGAACTGGCGGAGACGGTTCAGACCGAAAAACGCGCCTACAAGACTGCCAGGGAGCGCCTGACCTTGTTGCGCCGGGACATCGTGAAGATGATCGACGCCGGCATCGAGGAAGGGGTTCCAGGCAATTGGGGCAAGATGACCCGGACCTATCAAGCGATTATCGGCCGGCTCCCTCGAACCGCTCCCCGGCAACTTCTCGAGGATATCTGCGAGGACCTGGACCTGCTCTGGATCGAAATCCGTGACGTGCTGGAATCTTTCACGAAAACACAGAATCCGGACGCCAATGAGTCCCATTCCGGTCGCCACATACAGAATTCAAATCCAGACTCCATATCTGAATCTGAAAGCGGCTTAGGAGACCAAGAAGAAGCGGGTGGCAGCGCCGCGCAAAACGACAACCTGCACAGCTTGCCCAAGCGGGAGTTGCCCTTGGGGATCGTGCTGGACGCCTGCGGAAACTGGCGCGAGTTGGCCAAGGATGGCGAAATCCGCAACTGGCGCGACTTTCTGGCGGCGGCGGAGGTCGCCCGGCCGATGCTGGGGGTCAGCCCCAGCGCCTGGCGAGAGGCCTGCGATGCGCTCGGCGAACGCCAGGCGGCGATCACGCTGGCCGCGATCTATCAGCGCGCCGAACAGATCAATAGCGCCGGCGGCTATTTACGCAGCCTGACGGACCGGGCCCGAGACGGGAAATTCTCGGCCTGGCCGATGGTGATGGCGCTGTTGCGCGCCAAACTCGATGCCGAAAAGGCGGCCGCCCAGACCTGTGGCGCACCGCCGGACGATGGCGACAACAGGGAAGGGCGGCTCGAGGTATCGGAGGCGCTTCTCAGAAGTCTGCGGAAGCCAAAATCGTGATGCCGGATGGATCGGTGCGTACACAGACGGCCTGTCGATGGTACGACCGCGCGCGGGGGTCGAGCCAGAGGCTCATTCTTCGCCTACGAGACCGTCGAACGCCTCAAGCAGGGCATCCACGATCGCTTGACCAAGCGCCTGAGCAGTCTCGCGGGTTTGGCCCTGGTCCCCGTTGCGGGAAGCGGTGGCCAGATTCGAACCTTGATCGGTCAGGATCGCATTGGCGCGATCGATCGCCCACAGTGCGAAATCGCCTCGGTTGTCGACAATCCTGGGGTCCATGAAAGCGCGCTCCGGCGTTTACGATACCAGTGGCCGATCCGACTTAAAGTCAGGGCGCGCGATAGGTATTGCGTTCGCGCATATTCGATCTTGGCGTCTCAGGCCCTGCTGGACAAGCCGTTCCGCTTTGCCCGGTAGAAAACCCTTAGCGCCTGAGGGAGAAGCGTAGACGGCGACGCAGCCCTCCCAGATGGCCGGGGTTTCGAACGGGATTCAGGCGGTCCAAGGATCGAACAGCTCGAAGGCAAACCCCTCGAAATCCCTGGTATTCCGCGTCGCCAGGGTAAGATTGTGCGCAATCGCGGTGGCCGCGATCAATCCATCCATGGATGACAGACCGCGGCCGCGACGCTTGGCCAGGGCCATCAGATCGCCCCACGCCAGAGCGATCGGCTCGTCAATACGGAGAACCCTTTGCTCGAAACGCTGCGGCAGATCCTGCGCCAGCCATTCGGCCAAAGTCTCGCGTTTCCGGCCTTCGTCCATGAGGGCGACGCCGCGCCGGATTTCGGCAATCGACACCACGCTGATGAACGAACGGTCCTCATCGAGCTGGTCCAGCCAGTCCAGAACCCTTGGGTCGGGGGCCGGCTTCGTAACCTCAGACAGGACATTCGTATCGAGCAACAGCCTCAAAGCCGCAGATCACGCGGTTCGTCGCGCTGACGCTCGAGGTCGAGATCGGCGCCACGCAGCGGTGAGCCCATAAGGAACTCTGCAAGCGTGCCCCTGCGCACCGTCTTGCGCTGCCATTCCTCGGCCGAGACGACAACGACACTTGGCTTGCCGTTCCGGGTGATCGTTTGAGGTGCAGACTGTGCGCGCTCGATCACCTCCGACAGCCGGGCTTTGGCTCCGGCGACGGTCCAGTTGGTATCTTCTTTGGGTTCGGACAGCATTGCTGGCCTCCGTGACCACTTTGACTATCCTGACTATATGGGATTGCCTATACGGCTGCAACAGTGGAGGGGAGGGGGCTTTTAGAGCCCGCTAGCCTTGGTGAGATTGACGCGGAAACGATCGCGCCGCCGCTGGTATTTGCGCGTCATTTCGGCGCTCGCATGTCCAAGCTGCTTCTGGACATAACGTTCGTCGACCTCGGCCGAGGAGGCGAGGCCAGACCGCAGTGATTGTCCGGCAAACAGCTTGCCGCGTTGGCCCTCGGGCAGATCGCCGCGGACGCCGGCCGCCAGCGCGGTCCGTTTGACGAGGCGCGCGACCTCCTGGTCGTTGAGCCGCTCGGCGCCGACGGTCTTGCCCTGGCCAGTGACACGCCGAAACAGCGGGCCGTGCGCGATGCGGCCGAGCTTCAGCCAGGTCTGCAGCGCCACGACCGGGCAGGTGGCGTCGGCCGAGCCGCGGCCGATCTCGACCTCTCGCCAGCCGGTTTTGCCGCGCAGCGTCACGAGCATGCCCTTGTCAAGGATCTCTATCCAGCCGGAAGAATCCTCGGTCTGGTCGCGGCCCACATCGAGGCCGACGATCTCGGAACGGCGCAGGCCGCCGGCAAAGCCCAGGAGCAGCATGGCGCGGTCGCGCAGGCCGCGCAGGGTGCCGCGATCGAGCGTTTCCAGCATGGCGATAAGGTCCTCGGGCAACACCGCTTCCTTCTGGCGAGGCGGCGCGGCGTGCTTGTTGCGGATGCCGGCCATGACCGTGGCGATATGACGGTCTTTCCGGTCCAGCGGCTGGCCGCGCTGGGCATAGTTCCAGGTGAGGGAAGAAAGCCGCCGCTCGATCGTCGACACCGAGTTCGCCTTCTTGTCGCCAGTCACTGTGCCGGACGCGTAGGCAGTGATGTAGAGTCCGACAGTTTGCGGGTCGGGCGGAAACATCTCGACGCCCTGCCTGCGGCACCAGCTGGCAAAATGCTTCCAGTCCGAGGCGTAGGCACGGCGGGTATTGGCAGAGCTCGCCGCCTCGAGGTAATCGCGGGCGCGATCAGCCAGTGCGTCGAGATGCGCCGGCAGGCGCGGAGTCGCTACGGCCGGAAGGGGGGAGGGGGCTTCGGCCGGCGGTTCTTCCGGGGCGCGACCCATCTCCATGACGAGGTCGATGATATCAGGCAGGTCGCTCTCGAGACTGTCGTTGGCGATTGGCGCTTGGGTTTCGGCCGACAGCCGCGCGGTGGAAACATCATCCGCCGGCCACGTGCTGTGGGACGATCCGGAAGGTCGCGCGAGGCGATTTTCAGGCTTCTGCTCGACGTTTTGGGCTGTCGCTCGCGTTTTATCAACGGACGGCAACTCATTGATCTGGCGCGAATCATATTTGGAGTTCATGGGCGGATTCTAGCCGAATCAGCGGATTTTTCGTAACATTCGAGCGGACGAACTTTACAGCGAGGCCGCTGTGGTTCACGGGCCCGACAAGGACACGATCGATGATGCCGCCTGGAATGAGGCGGTTGCAAGGGAGGCCGTGATCCGGCGGCTGGTGGCGCTCAACTGCCCCCGTCGGTCAGATTTCTACCTGGCTTGTCATGAGCTCGGCCTCAAGCGAACCCGGCTCTATGAGCTGATCAGAGCTTATCGTGAGCATCCGGTCACGAGTTCGTTGCTGCCGCGCTCGGCAGGCACGAGACGAGGCAGCCGCCGATTGCCGGACGAGACCGAAACGGTGATCGCCGAAGCGCTCCGGGACTTCTACAAGACACGCCAGAAGCCGAGCATCAATCGGCTGCACAAGGAGATCCGGAGGCTCTGCCGCTCGCGTGGCGTGCGCGCACCGTCCTGGCATGCGGTGAAGGCGCGGATCACGGCCATGGACCCCGCCGAACTTACCAGGGCAAGGGAAGGCTCGAAGGCAGCACGCGATCGCTTCCGGCCAGTGCCGGGGGAGTATACCGCCGAATGCGCGTTCGACGTTGTCCAGATCGACCATACGCTGGTCGATGTCATTGTCGTTGATCGCCAGTATCGTCGACCGCTGCAGAGGCCGTGGTTGACGCTTGCCATCGACGTCGCAAGCCGCACGGTCGCGGGCTTCTATCTGACGCTCGAGGCGCCGTCGACGGTTTCGGTCGCCCTTGCAATCCAGCACCTCGTGCAGCCGAAAGAGGTATGGCTTGCCGGGCTGGGGATCGATGCCGAATGGCCAATCTCCGGGTTTCCCGACGCGATCCATGCCGATAACGCCAAGGAGTTCCGGTCGCGCGCCCTGCGGCGCGGCACTGAGGAATATGGCATCGAACTCATTCACCGTCCGGTTGCCACGCCCCACTATGGCGGACACATCGAACGGCTGATCGGCACCATGATGGGCGCAGTCCATCTTCTGCCGGGCACGACCTTCAGCGACATCGACGAGCGCAACGGGTATGATTCCGCCGCCAATGCGATGATGACGATGGATGAAGTGGAGCGGTGGATGGCGCTCGAGATCACGCGCTACCACGCCGATCGGCATGGAACGCTGGGGATTCCGCCGCTCGCAGCTTGGCATGAGGCCGCGGCCCGTCGTGCCAGGCCCGTGCGTCACCCCCATGATCTCGCGGATTTCATGATCGATTTCCTGCCCAGCGCCGACCGGCTGGTGCGGCGTGACGGCATTCACCTGTTCGGTCTTCGCTACTGGGACGACGTGCTGAGCATCTGGGCCGGCCGGCTCGATCGGCCGTTGCGCGTTTCCTACGATCCGCGCGATCTTTCGAAAGTGTTCGTGCGCGTTCCGGACGGCACCCGCTGGCCGATCCGCTTTGCGGATCTGCGCCGCCCGCCGATCACGCTTGGCGAGCACCGCCGCGCCCGGACTGCCCTGCGGGAGCGCGGTCTGGCGCTGGTCGACGAGCAGCTGATCTTCGAGACTATAGAGGCCCAGCGCGTACTGGTCGATGAGGCGACCTTGCGCACCAAGGCGGCGCGGCAGCTGGCGGAGAAGCGTGACCGCGCGCTCGGCTCTGCCGCTTCAAACAAATCGCCCGCACCAACCGAGCCCAAGCAAGCTGAGGACGACCGGGCGATCGATTGGAGCAAGGTCCCCGTCTATGCCGTCGAGGAATGGTCGTGAAAGGGGAGGGGACATATGAACACCTCGACGAGCGCTACCGCCGCTATGCCGCGCTGCCTGACGAAGAACGCATTGCCTGGATCAAGGCTGACCGCTGGATCGGTTTCGATCAGGCGCAAGCAGCACTTCTGCGTCTGAATGCGTTGCTGGCCTATCCGCCGCGTGACCGCATGCCCTGCCTGCTGATCTATGGCGACACGGGTATGGGCAAGACCAAGATCGTCCGCAAGTTCGAACGTGCGCACCCGGCCACATTCTGCCAGTCGACCGGCGTTACGAACAGGCCGGTCGTCGTGGCCCAAGTACCCTCGGAGCCGGTCGAGCGTGACCTATACCGGGAATTGCTGGCCAGCTTGCAGGCTCCGGCGCTCGTTGGCGGGACGCTAGCCCGGGAGAAGGACATCTGCCGCTCGCTGCTCCGCACCGTCGGCGCCAGGATGATCGTGCTCGATGAGGTGAACGGCATGCTGGCAGGGACCTACCGTCAGCAACGGATATTCCTCAATGCGCTGCGGTTTCTCGCGAACGATCTGAGAGTGCCGCTCGTCTGCGCCGGCACCGATCTGGCGCGCCAGGCCTTGCTCACCGACGCGCAGCTCGCCGAGCGCTTCGAGGCGTTTCACCTAAAACCCTGGAAGAACGACCTCGCTTTGGCGCGGCTCTTGAAGAGCCTGGCCGGCATTCTGCCGCTGCGCGCGCCCTCCGATCTCGAAAGCGCCGCGGTTCGTGAACGGATCCACATCCTCACCAGCGGCGTCACGGCGCGGATTTTCCGGCTGATCGAAACGGCTGCCGAGGAGGCGATCCGGTCGGGACGGGAACGGCTCGACCTGCTGAGTATTGGAGACGATCTCGTGCTGCCGCTTGTGTCGATGACGCAATCGGCACGCCGGCGGATGCCGCAGGCGGCGGCCGGGTGATGGAGCCGGGTCGTCTACCCGTCGCACCGCGGCCCTATCGCGACGAGCTACTGTCCTCCTGGATGGCGCGCGTGGCATGCCGCTATGGCCTGACGGCGCCGGAACTGGCCGGCTATTTCAGTGACCTGTCGTCACCCCTGCTTATCGACGACGGCGCTCCGGCAACCAGCCAAACGAGTGTGTGGGCGCGAGCATGCGGCGTCGACCCCGATCGGTTGCAGCGCCTGTCCTTGAGCAGGCGCTATCCGCGAAGGCCCCGATCTTGGTACGTGAGCAGGGGACCGGAATGGACGCCGTCGACAGTGACCGGGTCGACCCCGATCTGTCTCGCCTGCTTCACTGACGATCGCGCCGCGGGCCGCGACGCCTACTTGCGAGCCGGCTGGGTGTTTGCGGAATGCTGCATCTGCCCGGTCCACGGCCACCTGCTTCGCGATCGTTGTGTATCGTGTCACCGGCATCTTTCTGTGGCTTTTCGCCTGCGCGAGGGATGCGCTCGGCCCGTCTGCACCCATTGCAACCTAATTTTGGTCGAAAGGAGAGGGGAGGGCGGTCAGGCATGGGAGCGTGATCTCGTGGGAACGGCGCTTGCCGTCCAGCAGCGGATCACGGCATGCGTCAACGGCGAAAAGGCCGAGCGGGAGCAGTTCGAGAAGGCGCTTGCGACGCTGTGGGCGCCGCTCGACCACCCGGCTGCAGCGCGACCCGCGCTGGCGCTGTGGTTCAACGAATCCGGCTGGCGCTGTCCCTACGACGTCCGGCATGCCGTAGGCGCCGACTCTCCGCTCGGGCAGTTGCCGGTGCACTGGCGTTTCCTGACCCTGCTGGCTCTCGACGACGTTTTCGGCACTGATCTGCGCGGTGACGGCGAAGCCTCCCATCTTGTACGGCGGGCTGCGCCACGGCGGGAACGCCTCTCAAGGTTGCCCCGACAACCGCGTGTCCAGATACAGAAGCGCTCTTCGGCTGAATACGAGCGCCTCGCCCGTCAAATTCTGGCTGATCCGCGCTGGATTGCAGCCGAAAAGCTGCCACGGCGAAAGCGGGAGAGTGTTCGGGCACGTCTGATCGACGCTGCGCTTGCCGGGAACGCGGCGGCGCCCGGGGTGGGACTGCCGCCCCAGCCGCGCTGCGATGCGCAGGCGATTCAGATATCGTGAGACTACACGCCATGTTGCGTAGTCTCACGAATTCCGATTCAGCCAGTCTCACAATGGTGCGCGAGATTTCGATCGCAGGCACGATTGGCGTGCATTTTGGCATTCTGCTCGACGAGAGAGGCCATCCCCGGCCGAGGTCCGGGAACTGGGCGCGAACCCAGTCCGCTCAATGAACGCGAATTCTCGTCGATCTGACGCCCGAAGGAGGCTGTCCGGTGATGAAAAGCGAGCCACAATGACCATTTCGTACGTGCATCTCACGATGAGCGATAATGCAAGATTATCATTCATTATGTCTGTACGACAGGCGCGGCGGTTGTTGGCGAAAATTCTTGCTAAAAGCGCCGCAGCGATTCATCCTCATCGGTGATGATTCTGCGGCCAAAATCTTCCTCGCGCCACCACGGCACGCTTGCCGGTGCCGCTTCGGCCGCGCCAATGGCACCGGTGCCGAGCTGGTTGCGCCGCGCCATCCCGGATGCGCAAAGCCTTTCCGAACGAGGCTATGGGTCCGTCGAAGACGTCGCGCTTGCCGCCGGCGCCGCGCTCAGCGCGCTTGACGCAGTGGTCCGCCCGCAGGAAAAATGGGCCGGCGCCTGGCGACAGCGGCTGGCCCTTGCAGCGGCGGTGGTAACGACGAGGCAGGCAGGGCGCGTTGAGGATGATAATGCGCTGCGCGATGCGGTGCTGCTGACCAAGGCAGGCGACGACGTCGGCCCCGCCGGCCGCATGTTTTTGGGCTGGCGCCGGCTGGCGACGCGGCCGTCGGAAGATCTGCTTATGCGAAAAGGCCTCGGCGCGGTGGTGGAGGAGTTCGACCACACGCTTGACGATGAGGCGCTCGGCGACCTGGCGGATGAGCTTCGGCAGCTTGGCGCAGGCGGGATGGTCGACATGGTGGTTGGCGCCTTCGCCGCGGCCGAGCGCCATCGTTTTGGACGCGCCGTCGGCGCCTGGTTTGCCGACGCGCTGGTCGCACAGCGCCTGGGCTGGACTCATGCTGTGCCGCTGCTCGGTGCGGAGGTCAATGCGGCGGGTCCCGCTCGTCCACGGCGAGCCGGAACCGGCATCGCGGCAAGCGTCGACGATGAGAGCGCCCGGGCAAAAAATCTGCTGGCTGCGCAGGCGCGTGCGGCGTTGCGCGCGATTGATCTGTCTGCCGAGCTTGGACGTCGCGCGGACCGGCTGCTCGCGGTCGCGCCAAAGCTTAGGGCCAAGGCGGCGGATACCATCATTGACCGGTTGCTAAACGAAGACGCGCTCGCTGCGTCGCGAGGGGACAAAAAAACCGGCATGAGTGACCGCGGGCTCCGCCGCCTGTTTGACCGGTTGGTCGAGTTTGGCGCGGTGCGTGAGCTATCCGGCCGACCAACCTTCCGCATCTACGGGCTGTGAAGACGATGGCGGAGGCTGCGCGCAAACGACGGGGCAGGGCGGACGAAGATGCCCTGTTCGATCGTGAGCTAGATCATCTGCCGCCCGAGGTGCGCTGGCGTGAGTGGATGCATCGGGTCGAGGCGACGATCTTTGCCGCCAATGAACCTGTCGGCCGCGAGACACTGGCGAAGATCGTCGGCAAGAGCTGCAGCATCGACCTGCTGATCGACGACATTCGGGAAGAACTGCGTGGCCGGCCTTATGACCTGGTCGCCATCGCCGGTGGCTGGAAGCACCTTACGCGGCCCGCCTATGCCGATGCCATTCGTGCGGCGGTCGGCGGCAGTGAGATAAAAACCAACCTGACGCAGTCCGAAGTGCTGGTGCTGATGTGCATCGCCTACTTTCAGCCGATCACGCGCGGAGAACTTTCTTCCTTCTTCGGCAAGGAAGTGTCGCGCGACCTGATCGGCCATCTGCGCGGCGCAAAGCTGATCGCATCCGGTCCGCGCAGCCCGACGCCGGGCGCGCCCTACACCTACGTCACGACGAAAGAGTTCCTACTCGAGTTTGGGCTCGACACGCTGCGCGACCTGCCGGATTTCGAGGCGCTGGAAGAAGCCGGGCTGCTGTCGAAAGAAAAGTTGCGTGCAGGCGATATTTTGCCGGGGTTTTCCGACTCCGGCGTAAGAGATGATGACGTGGCCATCGATGAATAGCGGGCCACTGCAAGATCCCTATCAGTCATTCCATCTTCTCAAGCGATACCACCGCGCCGCCATCGGTGCTCGCAATGTCGGACGGTTGCCCTGGGAAGATCCACCCCTCTCGGCTTCCCATATTGCGATCTCACGGCTCCCAATTAGCGATCTATTGACTCCCAATCAGCCGACGCCAATTGTCCTCCGCTGATCAGTATGAGTTTCAGATGTACGGGCCGGTGGTCGGCTGATCATTGAGCCCGAGAGCATGCCTTGCGTCATCAGCGTCCGGGGGCACCAGAGATGGTAAGCGGCGCCACGAAAGAAATTGTACCGAGCATCAGCCGGGGACCGACAGGGAGTTCTAGTCCCTAGTCAGATTATTGCGCATCACGAGCACCGGAGCCGATCATGATCGTCCTTTTGACAACGCCTCATACGGGAGCTTCAAAGGCAGCGCCTCCTGCAACAGGACATGTCATCCTTACTGGGGAGAGCCTGGCCTTTGGAGACGGACGTATCGATGATGATCTGCTAGCAGGTTCTAATGGATCAGGAGAGGGCGTTTCTTGATACGCTCGCCATCACCAATCATTTGTCGATCGGAGCCAATGGGCGGTTCACCTGCTTTACAGCGACGAGCCTTCGATCAGGGCCAATCCCATGAAGACCAGCGTACTTCAAGCCTAGGCTTGTATCCATGGTGTAGATGGTCAGTCCGCTGAACCTGCGGCCCAATTGTTGAGCCAAGCCCCGAGAGAAAAAACAGCGGCTGCGGCCACGCCGGCTCCCAGTATGTCGATCACATATCCGAAAAGCGGAACGCTCCGAGGACGGTCGATGTAAAAGAGAAATGCCGACATGCATAGGCAGCCCAGCACGAGGCCCCAAGTGGCGGATCTAATAATGCCGATTCTTTTCACCTTCTGCACCTCCGCGTTCAGCATACGGCCCGCTGCAGACATTGTCGATTCGTCGCTCGCAACATCGCGGTATAACCTGTCGTGACACGGGCACGATGACAGGTGAAGCACCGTCACATCAGTGTTAGCGGCGGCGATTTGTGACGCTAGGGGCGGATGCGCATCGTCTATGTCCAGTATGCCGGTGATCCATTCTGAAATCGTTTGCACCGGATTCGCATAATTAAATGGAACGCGACACTTGAACTCGGCAACGTGACCGCGACGGTCATGCACACGCCAGGGGCACACGCCCGAACACGTATCTGTGTTGGTAACGGACCGCACGCGCGGTCCGGACCCATGATGTTACGCCTCGTCTCGACCATCGCCGAGCGCTTCGGCGATCCGACGGCGCAGTGCCTCGATGATACGTTCGGCATCGGTCCCGCCTCGGCCTTCTGCCGCAAGTTGACTCGCGTGCGCCGGCGCTAGGATGTCCACCCTGAGCGGATAGGGGCGGGGCAACCGCCGCGACCGCGGCCACGCCGTGTGGGCGCCGCGGATAACGATTGGAACCACAGGCACCCGCCAGCGGTCCAACACGAGCCCGATACCAAGCTTGAACTCCAGCAATCGACCATCGCGCGACCGTTCGCCCTCGGGAAACCAGACGAGATTCATACCCCGCTGCAACACCGTGCCACCGTAGGCAAGACTGGATGCGGTCGCGCGGACCGGGTCGATCGGTATGGCCTGTGCCACCTTGGCGAAGGCACGTCGCACGGGACCACCGAACACGACCCCAGTCCACCCCGCCCAGTAGAGTCGCTCGAGTTGCGGCGTAGTCAGTGCCGCCGCTAGCGCGAAGGGATCGAGAAAGCTCGCGTGATTGGGCGCCAGCACAAAGGGGCCTTGCGCTGGAAGGTTCTCGATGCCATGAACTTCAATCCGGAAGAACACTCGCATCAACAGCCGATTTGCGGTCGCCAGCACACGACCGGCCGTGCGAAAGATTGGACCCTTCGGCTCAAGCCAATAGCGTTGACGCGTATCGAGGGCCCCTTCGGGATCCTCCAACGGCGACTTGTGCTCGGCACCTCGTTCGCCAGCGTGCGCGATCTCGGTCAGGAGATCGCGTACGGTTCGCAGCTCGGCGATAGCTGCCTCCCGCAGCACAACGCCGGTGCGCTCCGCAAGCTCAAAGGTGAGGTTCAGCCAGTCGATGGAATCGACACCGAGGTCGAGTTGAAAATCGCTGTCGGGAGTGACACGGCGGCCTGGGAAGCGTTCAACCAGGTGTTGGAATGCGGCATGCGCCGCTTCGTTTTCGAGCAGTGCTTGATCGTCACCCGAAAACTCGTCGATTGCCACCGGTTCGGCGGCGCTCTTTTCTGCACCTAGCTGTCCTGCGCTTTGATAGCGCTCCGCAATCAGATGAATGCGCGGCTTGCCAAGGCGTGTGCGCGGGATCGCTTCGCGCGTCAGGCGGTATTCCGCCAAGCGCTGGTAAGAGGGGATGGTCCGCGAGACCTCGTAGACAGCTTCGCGCACAGCCTCTTCAGAGTCACCCGTTCTAAGGAGTGCCGGATTCGGCACGATGAGCCCGGCAATGCGACCGTTCCGCTCGAACACTGCAAGCTCGGCGATCGTGGGATGTTGCTGATAAGCATCCTCGACCTGTTCGGGCTGGACGTTCTCGCCGCCTTCGGTGACGATGAGGGTTGCGCCTCTTCCAACCAGGTGCAGCCAGCCATCCTGGTCGACGCGCCCCAGATCGCCCGTCCGGAACCATCCGTCCGCGGTAAATGGCTTATGTGTCTTGTCGGGCAGGCGGTGATAGCCGGCGAACACCCCTGGACCGCGCGTAAGCACTTCGCCCAAGGCTCCGACCTTGCCCTCGGTTTGATCAATGCGGAGCTCGACGCCTGGGATCGCTCGACCCGCGGTCTCGAATCGGGCCGCGCCCGGCGGGTTGATGGTGAGCATCGGCGAGGTTTCGGTCAGCCCGTAACCTGTCCCTACTTGCCAACCGAGCGCCTCCAACGTCCAAGCCGTCTTCGGCTTGAGTGCGGCGCCGCCAGAGACGACTGCTCGCAGAGTGGGTCCGAAGCGTCGGTGGAGCGGCGCAAAGAGCACCTTGCCGGTGCGCAAGCCAAAGCGCTGGCGGAGCAGGCGAGCAAGGCCGAGCATGCCACCAAATAATAATGCGGCGAGGCGACCTCGTCGCCTCATCTGGTTCGTGACCCCATCGACCAGGGCATCGTAGAGCCGCGGCACGCCGATCATCAGCGTAGCTTCGCCGCGCTGCAGAGCCGCCAGGATGCGTGTTCCGGTAAACCCGTCGGGCAAGACAACGGCAAGCCCCAGCGCAAGCGGAGCGAACACGCCGATAACCAGCGGATAAACATGATGCAACGGCAGCGGCAGCAGCACCCGATCGTCGGCGCTCACCAGTCCGGCATCGGCGAGCACCCGGATCTGAAACGCAATGTTGCTGTGGGTGAGGGGGACGCCTTTTGGCGGTCCCGTCGTCCCAGATGTGTAAAACAGAATGGCGCGATTCCCGGCAGCAACGGTGGGCAAATCGACTGCGCTGACGGCATGCAGCCCGCCCTCGCCGGCAAGTGACATTACCTCAACTCCAGCCTCGCGGAAGATCGCTCCGATCCGCCTTTCGGCTGACGGCGCGACGAGCGCCAACCGCGCGCCGCTATCCTTCAGCACGTGGCGCAGCGTGTCGGCGGCCAATTGCGTATCCACCGGCACGGCGCAAGCGCCGCAGCGAAGTACGCCTAGGCAGGTGACGATCCAATCAGCGCCACCGGGCCCGCAAAGGATGACCGGATCATCCGCCTTGATGCCCTTGGACGCAAGGATACGCGCCCAGCTCTCTACCTCGACAGCAAGATCGCGAAAGCTCCTGCGCTTGATCGCGTCACCGTCGAAGGAAATGAGCGCGTCTCGGTCGCCCGCCGCGGCCAGATTGCACGCAAGCGCTTGCAGCGTGCCGGGCGATTTATGCTTGGGACTTTTAGGCGTCATGGCGAATTGTCACTCTAAGTGTCCGTTCCAAAAGAGTTGAGTGATTTCAGCAGGTTGTGATTCCGTCGGATTTGCAAGATTCGATGGCCCGGACTGAAATCACCCGAGCGCATTATGAGCGGCGTTGTGCCCGTTACCTGCGAGGTGCTGCTGGCCCGAGACGCTTAAGCAACGCCATGAGTGCCAGTGTTGAAATCACTGCCACAAGCCAGCCCACGACCACAATCGGGCCTGCCGCCTGTTCCAGCACTTGGCTACTCCAGGCAAGCCAGCCGCTGGCATCGGGGGTCCGCAACAACCAGTCCGATATCGCCAACTTTGTAGTGTAAGCTACTATCGCCAGCAGCGACCAAACTGCGATCAATGCAACACCGCCATAGCGGACAAAACGAGCGAGTTTTGCCCGTCTGCGCGGTTCGATATTCATGGGATTCTCCTGTCTTTCCAGCGCTTACAACTGCGTGTCACCTTCCGGTGCGCCGACGAAGCAAATTGTCTCTGAGCCGGTCCCTTTCGCGCCTTGCTCTCTTTTCGCTGCTGCTCGAGATCTTTCTGATCGCTTGTCGCATCCTGCCGATCTCCTGCGAGAGAGAGCTCATGGTTGCGTAGTCAGGATCGCCGCGGCCAAGCAGCTCAGAAAGCCGTTTGCGTATCGCTCGGTAGCGCCCAGCCAACCCGACGAGCAGCTTGGCGCCTAGACTCTGGCGTTTCCCTTCACCTTGTCGGTTGTTCGACAGTGGATCGGCGTAGGTCATGGTTTCACGTCCTTCCCGCGAGCACGGACCGAAAGGATCGCCGCCGAACGACCGGGATGGGCACAACCTCACCGTTTCGGTTCATGCGCTCGATAAACTCGATCTGTTCCCGGAACTTAAGCCTGAGCTTCTTCAGCCCGGTCAGCCTCAGGTAGTCAGGGGCCGGGCGGGTTTGCTCCTCGTCAATGCGGGCCTGGATGCCGGCCCGGTGACGAAGAGATTTCAGGAACTGGTCCATTGCAGCTACCTCTTGTTTCAACAGCCAAAAGGTGGAGCGCGATGCCAAATAGCACCAATTCATTGTTGCAATCAACGTGATAGTGAGGGCCTATAGAGCATGCCCTACCGCCCGACGCTCCGACAGCTTGAATACATTGTGGCCTTGGCTGCGCTCCGGCACTTTGGAAAGGCGGCGAAGGCCTGCCACGTTTCTCAACCAACGCTATCCGTTCAGATCGCATTGGTTGAACGAAACCTTAGGGTCGTCCTGTTCGAGCGGGCATCAGCCACCCTGACTGTAACTCCCGCCGGCGAACGGTTCGTCCGAAGTGCGCATCAGGTGTTGTCGACCGTCGACGAAATTGTTGAAGACGCATCTCAAGACGCCAAAACGCTCGGAGGACTAGTGCGGCTAGGGACGGCCCCAACATTCGGACCATACTTCCTGCCTAGATACCTCCCAGGCATACACAGCAAATATCCGAATCTGCAGATCTATATCCGTGAAGATCGGCCCGCCTCGGTTGAGGCTGACGTGTCCGATGGCACCCTCGATTGCGGTCTTGGACCTTCCCCCGAACGTCCTGGCCTAACCTTCCACAAGGTTGGCACCGAGAAGCTCTATATGGCGTCACGACACGAAAGTGATGAATCTGTCCGACTTTTGAGAACGTACCCGGAACTTACGTCGGTTTGACGTTTGACGCGGATGATTTCTCCGCTTTGAGCGCTTGATAGAGCGCGGTTTTGCCGATTTTCACGCGCGCGGCGGCTTCTCGAACGTTGAGTCCGGCCGCCAGATGCTGGCGCGCCTTGGCGAGCTTCTCCGGCGTGACGACAGCTTGCCGACCACCGCGACGCCCCCGTTCCTCTGCGGCTTGTAGCCCTGCCCGGGTTCTCTCACGAATGAGATCGCGCTCGAACTGCGCCAATGCCCCAAACAAATGAAAGACCAGGCGGCCGCCAGATGTCGTGGTGTCGATGTTTTCAGTGATGGATCGGAAGCCGACGCCTTTGGATTCCAGTTCGGTGACGATCTCGATCAGGTGCTTCATCGATCGCCCCAGGCGATCGAGCTTCCAGACCGTAAGCGTGTCGCCGTCTCGAGCATAGCGCATGGCTTCGGCCAGCCCCGGCCGATCGGTTTTCACACCCGATGCCTTGTCTTCGAACAGCTTTTCGCAGCCCGCCTTGCGCAGGGCATCGAGTTGCAGCGCCGTATCCTGATCCCCGGTGGAGACCCTTGCGTAGCCGATCGAGGTCATGAGATGTGATTTGTCCGCTTTCCCATTGAATTCGGACAATGTCCGGTTTGCCGTCGAATGGCAAGGTTTGCGGACGAAATCTGTGGAAGCCGTGAAACGGTCGTTTGCCGGACATGCATTTTCCATTTCGGTGCAGCCTCCGCGAGGAGATGGAGGATGATGAATGGCGCGAAGAGCACTGCTGAGCGAAAAATGGTGGAGCCGGGCGACAGCGATCCCCGACGACGAAAGAGAGATCGCCAAACATTACACGCTGGACCAGTCGGATCTCGATCTGGTCATGCGACAGAACAAGGCGTCGAACCGGCTGGGCCTGGCCTGCGTTCTGGCGATGTTGCGATTTCCAGGCCGACCGCTCGCCGATGGTGAGATCCTGCCTTCCGGCGTCTTGCGGTTCCTGGCGCGGCAGATCGGTGCCGATCATCGTGAGATCGACCGATATTTCGAACGTCCGCAGACGCGCCGCGAGCACCTCGCCCTGCTGTTCGAGAAAATGAAAATGCGCCCATTTGCGCCTTCGGACGTGCGGGCACTGACCGGCTGGTTGACGCCGGCCGCGCAAACCCTGCGCCGGGCCGATGTTTTGGCGGACATGGTCGTGGAGGAATTGCGACGTCGGCGAATTCTCCTGCCGACGCGCGGAGCACTCGAAGCCATCATCCACGTTGCAATCCGGCGCGGCATCCGCATCGCTCACCGGGCCCTGGCTGGCGGGCTTTCGGAAGGTCAGAAGCGTGACCTCGACAAACTTCTCGACCCGCGTGCGGGGACGAACGTGACCATCCTCGCGTGGGCGAGAACACCGACATTGTCGCCTACCGCCATCAATCTCGACAGGATAGCTGAACGCGTCCAGTTTCTTCGGTCACTGAATCTGCCAATGGAACTGATGGAGCGCATTCCGGCCAAGGTTTTTGATGAACTCGCCGCAGAAGGGATGCGGATGAGCGCGCAGCATCTGCGCGACCTCAATCCCGAACGCCGGCACGCCGTTTTGGCTGCAACGGCTTTACACCTCTCTCGCCATTTGACCGACTGCGCAATCGATGTGTTCAAGAAGCTAATCGGCGCCATGACGCGGCGAGCCGACAATCAGGCGACCGCCCGCATCACCCGTTCCGTGCGGGAGGTTCAGAAGCCGCTGAAGGACGTTTCGAAAGTTTGCCACGCGATCATCGAGGCCAGGCAGAAGGGCGAAGATATCGGCAGGGCGCTCGAACAGGTCATTCAATGGCCGGTCTTCGCGACCAGTGTTCAGGCGGTCGACACGCTGATTGCTCCCGATAGCATCGACGGGAAAATCGAAATGCTCCAGCGCTATCCAACGATCCGAAAAATGGCGCCGGAATTCCTCTCGACGTTCGTGTTTCGCGGCCACGCCGTCGCGGCGAATCTCCTGCGGGCGCTATCCATGGTTGCTGATCTGTACCGCAAAGGCAAAAGAGCGATACCCGACCGGGCTCCCATATCCTTTGCGCCGAAGGGCTGGATGCCGCTCATCCTGCAGGATGGCAAGATCGATCGCAGGGCCTATGAACTATGCCTGTTCAGCGAATTGAAACGCCGCCTTGATGCCGGCGATGTCTGGGTGGAGGGCGCGAAGCGATTCCAGTCCTTTGAGAGCTTCCTCATTCCCGCGCCGACATTCGAGCTGATGCGCGAGGAAGGTCCGCTTCCGGTCGCAGTCGATACCGATGTAGAAACCTATCTGAAGCAACAGCGCCAGACCTTGAACGACGGGCTGAGCGAGCTTTCCCGTCTGGCAGAAGCCGGTGAGCTCGATGATGTCGAATTGGCCGACGCGGGTTTCAGCATCACGCCGCACAAGGCCATGTTTCCGGACATCGCGAAATCGTTAAAACCGAAGGTGGAGGGCCGCCTGCCTGGGATCCGGATCACCGACCTGCTGCTTGAGGTGGACGCCCGAACGGGATTTTCCAATGCCTTCACCCATTTGCGCACCGGGCGCACGGCCGACAACAAGCTTGCACTGCTTACCGCCGTTCTCGCGGACGGCATCAATCTCGGCCTTACCAGGATGGCGGATGTTTCTCCCGGACTGACGATGCGCCAACTCGCCTGGGCGCACGACTGGCATATCCGGGAGGAGGGGTACACCGCCGCGCATGCCATCCTTGTCAATGCCCAGAGACAATTGCCTCTCGCGAAACTGTGGGGCGACGGAACCACCTCATCTTCGGACGGGCAGTATTTTCCGGCGGGTGGGCACGCCGAGGCGATCGGCGACCTCAACGCCCGCTACGGCCCGAACCCCGGCGCAAAGTTTTATCGCTTCACCTCCGACCAGTATGGGGCGTTCCACATCATCGCTATGAACGCCAATGCAAGCGAGGCCATCTACGTTCTCGACGGTCTGCTCTATCATGGCAGCGATCTCGCCATCGAAACCCATTATGTCGATACCGGCGGCGTCAGCGATATGAGTTTCGCCCTCTGCCATCTTGTCGGTTTCCAACTCGTCCCCCGGCTGCGCGGCCTCAAGGATCGCCGGCTCTATCTCTTCCCGGGAGACACGCCTCCCGAAAACCTCGCCCCGCTCTTCGGCGAACCCATCAACGTCGAGCGGATCAGGGCAAACTGGAATGACATCCTGCGTCTCGTTACCACGATCCGTTCCGGCCAGGTGCGGCCTTCGACCTTGCTGGCGAAACTGTCCGCATTCCCGCGTCAAAACGGACTGGCGCTTGCGCTCCGCGACATCGGACGCATCAATCGATCAATCTTCCTCCCGCAATGGTGGCAGAACCCCGAAATGCGCAGGAACGCCACCGCCGGCCTCAACAAGAGCGAGGCCCAGAACACCCTGGCCCGCGCGCTGTTCTTCAATCGGCTCGGAGAACTGCGGGACCGAACCTTCGAGAGCCAGTTCTACAGGGCGTCCGGGCTGAACCTGCTTATCAACGCCATCGTCTATTGGAATACGCTCTATCTCGAACTCACTTTCGCCGAGCTTAACCGTGAAGGCATCGCCACGCCGGCCGACGTGATCAAGCACATCACCCCGCTCGGATGGCAGCATATCAGCCTCACCGGCGACTACATCTGGACCCCGACTGACAGCCTCGACCTCAGGCCACTTCGGCGCGAGACGTCCATGCTGGCCGCTTGATCACCCTATGTTCTCAAATGTCGGACAGATTCATCACTTTCGTGTAGCGACGCCAACATGAGCTTCGGAGCCTCGTCAGTCGCGAGGTCGATCAGGATGTCCGTATCATCCCCGTGTGGCACGGCGTCACCAAGAAGCAGGTGTCCGACTTCAGCCCCTCCTTGGCTGACAAACTTGCGGTTGACACCAGCCAGGTCGACGCCATGGAGGCCGCCATACGCATCCTCCGGGCGGTCCGACCCGATCTTTATTCCGCTCATCCTCGAGCCGAGTTGGAGCGGCGGGCGAGTGGTACGGCGATTGTCGAACTTCAGGCAGAGATTGAGGGCCTCGACGCTGAGCTAGAAGAGTACCGGTGTCCCTATTGCGGTGCAGCCCTATCCACCCGCGCGGATGCCCCCATGGACGACGAGCAAAAGCACTGGGACGTCGTTGAAGTTTTCGATTGCGGCTTCCGGCGTTGGGGCGGCTCGGTCGATCGACCCTGTCCGCACGATCCCGCGTTCCCAAGATTCGACGACTACAAGATTGCCGTCGTGGCGGGGCAACTGCGTGGCAAGGAAGGCGGCATCACTGTTCGGGCTGTGCCGCTGACCGACATGGCGAGGAAGGTCCCCGTCCATGCGGCATCGGCCCTTACGGAGCAAGAAGCGCGGCGAAAACTGGAATCCAACTATCTCTACGCCGCCGGGAGGATCTCTAATGCCGAGTGGTTCAAGGCGACCATGGGTGGTTAGCACGGTTGTGCTTTTGCAACGTCTTTGAAAGGTTCGACGATGACCGTAATTGCCCTTATCCGACGGGTCGCCAAGAAGGACCACGTGGGTGACTTCCTCGCCGCCTATGAGAACGAGCGGCCTCGCGGCAAACCCGGCTTCATTACCGAGTATCTGATACCAACGGCCTTCACAAATGACCCTCATGCGCCCAGGTTCGCATTCCGATTGA